>Ga0182742_1001227_pt1 | contig 34194 bp, 29 predicted proteins | sample eDN5th37CBELigMG_FD_128880 | JGI IMG/M metagenome (GOLD analysis project Ga0182742, IMG submission 128880) | Enriched Miracle-Growth compost microbial communities from Emeryville, California, USA - eDNA 5th pass 37_C BE-Lig MG (version 2)... ... | reverse complement strand
GATCGTCGGGGGTGACCGAACACGCCGCATCCGCCAGGATCTTCTCCGCGACGGTGATCTCGTCGAACCCGACCCCGTGCGGCACCTTCCGCATCACCTTCGCCACCGCCGCGACATGCTCCGGTCCGATCGCACCGGTCTTCACGGCCGCGGCGGTGGCGGGCAGTGCGGGTTCCAGGTCCTCACCGTCGAGGCAATGCCAGGTGCCGACCTTCTTCGCGCCCTTGACCCGCCGCGCCGCATCCGCGGCGGAGATCCGCAGCATGCCGATGAGGAAGTCGTTGACCGAGCGGCACCCGAGCTGGCCCGGGATCATGCGTTCGGTGGTCTCGACGATCAGGCGGTGCCCGACCGCCGAGGCCTTGCGCAGGGAGGTTTCCAGGCGTTGCAGGACGGCGACGATGTCGTCGTCCGACAGTTTGGTCAGGTCGTCGCCGAGCAGGCCGTCGACCGCGGTGTCGAGGGCGGCCAGCCGCGCCTCGACCACCGCGTCCCCCACCCGGTTCGAAAGCATGTTCGAACCATAGCGCGGCCCAACGACAGAATTCGATCAGTGCGTTGCGCCGGCCTCAGCCCAGCTTGTCGGGCAGCCGCAGCTCCGGCTTGTCCAGCTCCTCGATGTTGACGTCCTTGAACGTGATGACCCGGACGTGCTTGACGAAGCGAGCGGGGCGGTACATGTCCCACACCCACGCATCCGACATACGCACTTCGAAATAGACTTCGCCACCGACGTTCTGCGGGATCAGCTCGACGGCGTTCGCCAGGTAGAAGCGACGCTCGGTCTCCACCACGTAGGCGAACTGACCGACGATGTCCCGGTACTCCCGGTAAAGCGAGAGTTCCATCTCGGTTTCGTACTTCTCGAGATCCTCGGCACTCATCGGTCTCGGTGTCCTCCCGTTCTGGTGTGTCCTGCCATCATCCCGCATCCGCCTCGTCGGAATCGAATCCCCGGGCATTCTCCCGCGCGCCGACAACCGCCCGGACGTTCGCCCAGGACCGTCGATGCTCGCGGCTCGGCCCCAGTTCGCGCAACGCAGCCATGTGAAATGCGGTGCCGTAGCCCTTGTGGACGGCGAATCCGTAGCCGGGCAGTTCGCCGTCGAGTTCGATCATCATCCGGTCACGGGTGACCTTCGCGAGGACACTCGCCGCGGCGATGCAGGCCGCGGCGCCGTCCCCCCCGATCACCGGCAGCGACGCCGCCGGGAGGCCCGGCACCCGGAAACCGTCGGTGAGGACGTACCCGAGCGGGGTCGCCAGTCCCGCGACCGCGCGGCGCATGCCCTCGATGTTCGCGACGTGCACGCCGATGGCGTCGACCTCCGCCGCGGGAACCACGACGACACTGGACGCCACCGCACGACGCTGAATGATCGGGAACAGCTCCTCGCGCGCCTTCTCGGTGAGCTTCTTCGAGTCGTCGAGCCGCGCGAGCGACGGATGCGGTTTCGGTCCGAGGACACAGGCCGCGATGACCAGCGGGCCGGCGCACGCGCCGCGACCGGCCTCGTCGACGCCGGCGACGGGTCCGAGACCGCAGCGGGTCAGCGTCGATTCCATCGTCCACAGACCCGAGGACCGGCGGACGACGGGGCGAGGTGGCCAACCGTTCACGATTACTGGATCTCCGGTGAGTCGATCATGCCCCAGCGACCGGGCGGCAGCACGATCATGCGGGCCTTGCCGATCACATTGTCCAACGGAATGGTGCCCTGGCTCTCGTCTCCGACGTGCCAGCGCGAATCCGCGGAGTTGCTGCGGTTGTCGCCCATCACCCACACGTGGCCCTCGGGAACGGTGACCGGGCCGAAGCAGCGCCCGGACTTCAACTCGGTCTCGCACGTGAGCACGCCCGGGGTGAACGGGAAGTCCATCTTGACGTAGGGCTCGTCGAGCGGCTTGCCGTCGACGAGGACCCGGCCCTGGTCGTCGCAGCATTCGACGGTCTGTCCGCCGACGGCGATGACCCGCTTGACGAGGTCGTTCTCGTCCGGCGGGACCAGGCCGACCAGCGAACCGACCTCCTGGATCCCGCGGATGACGACGTTGTCCGAGCGCGTCGACTTGTATCCGGTGGACCACGAATCCGGGCCCTTGAAGACGATGACGTCGCCGGGCCGCGGATCCCCGAATCGGTAGCTGATCTTCTCGACGACGATGCGGTCGCCGGTACACCCCGTGCAGCCGTGCAGGGTGGGTTCCATCGACTCCGAGGGGATCAGGTAGACCCGCGCGATGAATGTCTGGAGAAGGAAACTCAGGACGAGTGCGACGACGATCAGCAGTGGCAGTTCGCGCCAGAACGACTTCTGCTTCTTGGTTTCCCCCGAATCCTTCCGCTCTCGGGAACCGATGGTCTCCCGATCCCCGGATCCCCGATGGGCGAGGCGGTCCTGCGACTCCGGCACTGCCGGATCCTGCGGTGTATCTGCCACCGGATCAGACTAGCCTCTGGGCTTCACTCGACTGCGCGGACACCACACACGCCACGAAGCCCGGTCCGGGTACTTCCGGACCGGGCTTCGCGTGAACCGTGGGATCAGGCGTGAGCGCTCAGCGCTTTTCCTTGATCTTGGCGGCCTTGCCGCGCAGGTCGCGCAGGTAGTACAGCTTGGCGCGACGCACGTCACCTCGGGTGACGACCTCGATCTTGGCGAGGTTGGGGCTGTGGACCGGGAAGGTCCGCTCGACGCCGACGCCGAACGACACCTTGCGAACGGTGAAGGTCTCGCGGACACCGCCGCCCTGACGCCGGATCACGACGCCCTTGAAGACCTGCACGCGCTCCTTCGAGCCCTCGATAACCTTGACGTGCACGTTCAGCGTGTCACCGGGACGGAACTCCGGGATGTCGTCGCGCAGGGACTTGGCGTCCAGAAAGTCCAGGGTGTTCATCGGTTGTTCATCCTCTTGTTCGCTCGAGCAGAGGAACCGAGCGGCGGCCGCCTTCAGGCGGGGCTCGACTGGTTCGTACCCAGGTCAGGTAGGCGTGCCCGATCCGGGCAACCCGTCAATTGTGCCAGATGCAGCGCCGGTCGATGAAATCGGAGGGGGTGCGGCGTGCACGGTGCGGTCGAGTTCGGCTTCCGCGGCGACCCGCGAATGCTCCACGCTGTCCCGCACCGTGTCGAGCGTGGGCTGCCCGGCGACGAGGTCCTGCACGAAGATCTTCGCCCGGATCATCGGCCGGCGGTAGCGGCGTTCACGGGCGATCGAGCGGCGCATCTTGCGAGGCTTGCCCTGATACCGCCACCGCGCCCACGGAGCCCCCGGCCGCGACAGGCGGATCGCACCGATGAGCAGCAACGGCAGGAAGAACAGGCCGACCAGCCCCGTCCAGATCTTGCCCTTGAGGAGCACGATCGCTGCGAGCCCGAGGTTGATCAGCGCCGATACGATGATGCCCGCCCGGACAACCCACGAGGTGCTCTCGTTGAAGTCGGTGACGTCGGCCAGCTCCAAGGGCTGCACGCCCAGCAGCACGAGACCGGTCACGGCCAGCGCGACGAACACGGCGTCGACCGAGACCCGCCCCTCCTCCTCCCAGTAGACGTCGTTCAGGTAGAAGATCAGCGCGAACTCGTCGAGGGTCAGGGCGGTGCCGATCCCGAAGAACGTCGCCAGCGCGGCACCGGTGACCTGGCTCCCGTTCTCGTAGACGGCGATGAGCGCACCGCCGGAGATCACCATGGTGACCACACCGAAGACGACGTGGTGCACGTGCTGACCACCCGGTGTGATGTTCCCGGGCCACCAGCGCACCTGGGCGCGGATCAGTCGCACGCTGAGCCGGATGAACAGGAACGCGGCGAGGAACCCCAGGAGGAAGAAGAGCAGGGGCAGCCGCCCTCTGTCGATGATCTCGTGCCGGAGCCATTCGCTCATGGAGCCACCCTCGACCGCATGAGTCCCAGCATGTCAGGCCGGGGCCGCGCCGGTGACCCGACACGAACCCCGGCCCGTCGGATTTACTTCCCGAATCCGGCGCGGCGCAGTGCGTCGGCCATCGACCCCGAAGCGGGCGCCGAGTCGGAGCGGCGGTCCCGCGACCCCTGCCGTCCACCGCCCTGCCGGCCGCCACCCGGATTCCCGCCGCCCTGCCGCGGATTGCGGCGCTGCTGACCACCGGGGCGGGCTCCGCCGCGCGCGGACGGGGCCGCACCGCCGTTGCCGTCGCCGGCGGGGATCTCGTCGTCGAGGCGCAGCGTCAGGCTGATGCGCTGGCGCGGCACGTCCACATCGAGCACCTTTACCTTGACGACCTCACCGGACTTGACGACGTCGTGCGGATCCTTGACGAAGCTGCGCGACATCGCCGACACGTGCACCAGGCCGTCCTGGTGGACGCCGACGTCGACGAAGGCACCGAACGCGGCGACGTTGGTGACCACGCCCTCGAGCACCATGCCCGGCTTCAGATCGGCGACCTTCTCGATGCCGGCCGCGAAGGTCGCGGTCTTGAACTCCGGCCGCGGGTCGCGGCCGGGCTTCTCGAGTTCGGCGATGATGTCGGTGACGGTGGGCAGGCCGAATCGGTCGTCGACGAACTCGGCGGGCCGCACCCCGCGCAGCGCCGTGGTGTTGCCGATCAGTTCCCGCACGGTGCTGCCGGTGCGCTCGACGATGCGCCGCACCACCGGGTAGGCCTCGGGGTGCACCGCGGAACTGTCGAGCGGGTCGTCGCCGTTGGGGATGCGCAGGAAGCCCGCGCACTGCTCGAACGCCTTCGGGCCGAGCCGCGCCACATCCTTGAGGGCCGAACGGGTGCGGAACGGGCCGTTCTGGTCGCGGTGCGCGACGATGCTCTCGGCGAGGGACCCCGAGATGCCCGACACACGCGCGAGCAGCGGCACCGACGCGGTGTTCACGTCCACACCCACGGCGTTCACCGCGTCCTCGACGACCGCGCCGAGCGAACGCGCCAGCAGGGTCTCGGACACGTCGTGCTGGTACTGGCCGACGCCGATCGACTTCGGGTCGATCTTCACGAGTTCGGCGAGCGGGTCCTGCAGCCGCCGGGCGATGGACACCGCACCCCGGATGGACACGTCCAGGTCGGGCAGTTCCTGCGAGGCGTAGGCGGACGCCGAGTACACGGACGCGCCGGCCTCGGACACGACGATCTTCGTCAGGTTCGTCGCACCGGACTTCGCGATCAGCTCGGTGGCGAGGGCGTCCGTCTCGCGGGACGCGGTCCCGTTGCCGATCGCGACGAGTTCGACGCCGTGCTTCGCGACCAGACCCGCGAGCGTCGCGAGCGCCTGATCCCACTTGTTGTGCGGCTGGTGCGGATAGATCGTCGCGTGGTCGACGACCTTGCCGGTGGTGTCGACGACCGCGACCTTCGTGCCGGTCCGGAAACCGGGGTCCAGGCCCATCGTGGGGCGAGTACCCGCGGGTGCGGCGAGCAGCAGGTCGCGCAGGTTCGCGGCGAACACGTCGACGGCGTCCTGCTCGGCGGACTGCCGCAGCCGCATCCTCGTGTCGAGACCGAGGGAGACGAGCAGTTTGGTGCGCCACGCCCAGCGCACGGTGTCGAGCAACCACTTGTCGGCGGCGCGGCCCTGGTCGGCGATGCCGAACCGGGCGGCGATGCGGCCCTCGAAGTAGGTGCGCTCCCCCGGCTGCGGATCGTCGCTGTCCGGTTCGAGGGTGAGGCTCAGCACCTCTTCCTTCTCGCCGCGCAGCACCGCGAGGATGCGGTGCGACGGCAGATCCGTGAACGGCTCGGAGAACTCGAAGTAGTCGGCGAACTTCGCGCCCTCGGTCTCCTTGCCCGGGCGCACCGCCGAGACCAGCCGGCCACGCGACCACATCGCCTCGCGCAGTTCCCCGACCAGGTCGGCGTCCTCGGCGAACCGTTCGACGAGGATGGCGCGGGCGCCGTCGAGTTGTTCGGCCGTGTACTGCGCGGGATCGGTCGTCGGGTCCCCGATGAGCGCGTCGGCGACCGGTTCGTGCCCCGCTTCCCGCGCGATCTGCGCCTTGGTGCGCCGCTTGGGCTTGAACGGCAGGTAGATGTCCTCGAGCCGCGCCTTGGTGTCGGCGAGCATGATCTGTCCGCGCAGGTGGTCGTCGAGCTTGCCCTGGCCCTCGATCGATTCGAGGATCGCTGCGCGCCGCTCGTCGAGTTCGCGCAGGTAGCGCAACCGTTCGTCGAGCTGCCGAAGCTGAGCGTCGTCGAGGGCTCCGGTCACTTCCTTGCGGTACCGGGCGATGAACGGCACCGTGGCTCCGCCGTCGAGCAGGTCGACCGCTGCGGCCACCTGATTCTCCCGGACGTCGAGTTCCTCGGCGAGGCGCTGGTTAACGGTCTTGAGAGCAGTCGTCACGACGTCGAACCCTACCGCTATCCTCATCGCGTCATCCTCGTGCGACGCGCGAGGAAAACTGGATACCGGAGACGTCGGCGTCGCCGCACAATGGGAGTAGGAGCACCTGATGTCCGGGCCTCGGGGCAGACGCCGATCGATCGTCTCGTTGCTGTTCGCGGCAGCGACCGCGGTGGCCTGCGGCTCGGTGTCCTCCGATTCCGAGGTTCTCATGGTCGGGGTCACTGCTCCGCACCCGACGGTGGAGTTCCTTCCCGTGCCCGCCCCCGAGGTTCCCTACACGATGAAGGTGCAGGCGCTGACCGACCGCGTGGTCGCCGCAGCTGCCCTGGCCGAGGCCCAGCGGGGTGCGCGGGTTACGGTCGCGCTGCTCGATCGCGAAACCGGGTCGCGCACGGTGGCCGGCGCGGACGAACCGATCGAGACGGCGTCGGTGGTCAAGCTGTTCATCGCCGACGACCTGCTGTTCCGAGCGGGTACCGGCGAGATCGCGCTGGGCGAGGGTGAATACGACGAGATCGCGGCCATGCTGTCGCGCTCGGACGATTCCGCGGCGAACGATCTGTGGTCGCGCTACGGCGGCAGCGAGATCGTCGATCGGGTCGTCCATCGGCACGGCCTCACCGACACCAGCGCCCCCTACGACGGAAACTGGTGGAACACCGTCACCACAGCGTCCGATCTGCTCACCTGGTACGACGCCGTGCTGGGCGGCACCTCGGGTCTGGACGAGCGCGGCACCGCGACGCTCGTGGGCCATCTGCTCGACTTCGAGCCCGCCGGTTCCGACGGATACGACCAGCGTTTCGGACTGCCCGACGGGTTGCCCGACGCGACCGAGCTGGGCGTCAAGCAGGGCTGGATGTGCTGCGTGGACGGCAACTGGATCCACCTGTCGACCGGATTCTTCGGCGACGACCACCGTTACGTGGTCGCGGTCCTGTCCCGCGAGAAGGTGCACTACGACGATCCCGACCTTGCGGAGTGGACGCCGTTGCCGGACACTGCGCTGGTCGATGTCACCGACGATGCGAGCGCGGCGCACGCGCGTGACACGGTGACCCTGGTGGTCCAGGAAGCGTTCGGGAAGCCGACGCATTGATGCGTGCGATCCGGTCCTCGTTCGAGAGCCCCTCGCCCGAGACCTACCGAGCGGGAAGCGGACTCACTCGCCCGGCGTGTCCGGCAGCAGGTCGGGCCGGCGTTCGCGGGTGCGGATCAGGGACTGTTCGCGGCGCCATTGCGCGACTTTGGCGTGGTCGCCGGACATGAGCACGGGCGGCACGTCGAGACCGCGCCAGCTCGCGGGGCGCGTGTAGCTCGGTCCTTCGAGCAGGCCGTCGGAGAACGAATCCTCTTGGTGCGACTGCTGATTGCCGAGCACACCGGGCAGCAGCCGGACGACCGCCTCGACCATGACGAGGACCGCGACCTCCCCGCCGATGAGCACGTAGTCGCCGATGCTGACCTCTTCGACGCGCACGCGCCGCGCGGCGTCGTCGAACACCCGCTGATCGATGCCCTCGTAGCGGCCGCACGCGAACACGATCCGCTTCTCACCGGACCAGCGGTGCGCGGTTTCCTGGGTGAACGGCACTCCGGCCGGGGTGGGGACGACGAGCAGCACGTCGGGGTCGGGTTCGCCGTCCGGTCCGGCGAGGACGTCGTCGAGCGCCGGTCCCCACACGGTCGGCTTCATCACCATGCCGGGTCCGCCGCCGTACGGGGAGTCGTCGACGGCCTTGTGTACGTCGTGGGTCCAGTCGCGCAGGTTGTGGACGCCGACGGAGATCAGGCCCTTGTCCATGGCTTTACCGAGCAGCGCCGCGCGCAACGGCTCGAGATACTCGGGGAAGATGGTGACGACATCGAGTCGCACGGAACTACTTGTCTCCCTTGTCTTTTCCACGAGACGGGGGCTCGCCGAAGTCGGGGTCGAGCAGCCCGTCGGGCGGGTCGATCTCGATGATGCCGGTGGAGATCGAGACGGTCGGCACGATCGCCGTCACGAAAGGGATCAACAGCTCGCCGCGATCCGAGCCGGCCGGCCGGATCGCGAGCAGTTCGCCCGCAGCGGTGTGCAGCACCTCGCGGACGGTACCGACCTCGGTGCCGGCGTCGGGCCGCCCTTCGACGATCCGGACGGTGAGCCCTTCGAGTTCGTGGTCGTAGAACTCGTCGGGATCGTCGCTCGGCGGCAGCTCGGAGCTGTCGACGACGAACAGCGTGCCGCGGAGGGCATCGGCGGCGTTGCGGTCGGCGACCTGACGCAGACGCAGCAGAAGCCGCCCGGAGTGTTCCCGGGCGGCTTCCACCGTGTACGTGTGCAGGGTCTGCTCGCGGGGCTTGCGGCCACGCAGCTCGGCGCCGACGGCGAAACGCTCCTCGGGTTCGTCGGTGCGAACCTCGACGACCACTTCACCCTTGATGCCGTGCGACTTGACCACACGGCCCACGACGAGCTCCACTGCCGCTCGCCTACTGGTCGGTGTCGACGACGTCGACGCGGATTCCGCGACCACCGATGCCGGTGACGAGGGTCCGCAGTGCGGTCGCGGTGCGCCCACCGCGACCGATCACCTTGCCGAGATCGTCGGGGTGCACGTGCACCTCGACGGTGCGCCCCCGACGGCCGGTGATCAGCTCGACCCGCACGTCGTCGGGGTTGGCGACGATCCCACGAACGAGATGCTCGACGGCATCGGCGACAACGGCACTCATTACTCGGCAGCCTCGGTGGACTCGGCGTCGGCGGCCTCGGCGGGAGCCTCGGCAGCCTCGTCCTTGGCGGCCTTCTTCTTCTTGGGCGTGATGGCCTCGGCGGCGGGCTCGTTCTCGGCCTGCGCGAGCGCGGCCTGGAACAGCTCGAGCTTGGTCGGCTTCGCCTCCGCCTTCTTCAGGGTGCCCTCGGCGCCCGGCAGGCCCTTGAACTTCTGCCAGTCACCGGTGATCTTGAGGAGGTTCAGGACGGGCTCGGTCGGCTGCGCGCCGACACCCAGCCAGTACTGCGCACGCTCGGAGTCGACCTCGATCAGCGAGGGCTCTTCCTTCGGGTGGTACTTGCCGATCGTCTCGATGGCCCGGCCGTTGCGGCGGGTACGCGAGTCCGCGACCACGATGCGGTACTGGGGGTTGCGGATCTTGCCGAGGCGGGTGAGCTTGATCTTGACAGCCACTGCTGTTTTCCCTTCGAGCGCGCGAACGCGCATGTCACGTGCAATTCGGACGACGCGCCCTTCTGGCACGCCCGGTTTTGCCTCTAACCTGTGACCGCCGCGCGGTACGGAACCGGATGCGACGACAGCGAACCATTCTGCCAGATCCCACCCCGCCCGGACGAATCCGGCATCGAGGTGGGATCGGCAGCCCGGTTCTTCGGCGGAACTAGTTCTTCGGCAGCTTCAGTTTCGACAGGTCGAAGCCCTCGAGGCCCGGGGGCAGTTCGTCGAGACCCTTCGGCATGTTGGACAGATCCGGGAAACCGGCCGGCATGCCGCCGCCCGCACCCGGGAACCCGGCCGGGAGCCCGCCGGGGAATCCGCCCTTGATCTTCGGCGGGGTCGGTCCGCGACCGCCCTTCTTGCCCTTCTTGCCCTTCTTGTTGCTGCGCTGGTTCTTGCGGGCGCCGGGCATGCCCATGCGGCCGGCCATCGCCGCCATCATCTTGCGGGCTTCGAAGAACCGGTCGACGAGCTGATTGACGTCGGAGACCTTCACGCCCGAACCGTTCGCGATGCGCAGCCGCCGGGAGGCGTTGATGATCTTCGGATCGGCGCGTTCCTCCGGGGTCATGCCGCGGATGATCGCCTGGATGCGGTCGAGCTGCTTCTCGTCGACGTTGGCGAGCGCGTCCTTCATCTGACCGGCGCCGGGCAGCATGCCCAGCAGGTTCGCGATCGGGCCCATCTTGCGCACGGCCATCATCTGCTCGAGGAAGTCCTCGAGGGTGAGTTCCCCGGAGCCGATCTTGGACGCGGTCTTCTCGGCCTGCTCGGCGTCGAAGACCTGCTCGGCCTGCTCGATGAGGGTGAGCACGTCGCCCATACCGAGGATGCGGCTGGCCATGCGCTCGGGATGGAAGACGTCGAAGTCCTCGAGCTTCTCGCCGGTGGACGCGAACAGGATCGGCTGCCCGGTCAGCTCGCGCACGCTCAGCGCCGCACCACCGCGGGCGTCACCGTCGAGCTTGGTGAGGACGACGCCGGTGAACCCGACCCCGGCGCGGAACGCCTCGGCGGTGCTCACCGCGTCCTGGCCGATCATCGCGTCGAGCACGAACAGGGTCTCGTCCGGCTGCACGGCATCGCGGATGTTCGCGGCCTGCGCCATCAGTTCCTCGTCGATGCCGAGGCGGCCGGCGGTGTCGACGATGACCACGTCGTACTGCTTGTTGCGGGCTTCCTCGACGCCGGCCTTCGCGACGGCGACCGGGTCGGCGGCGGACACGCCGAGTTCGTTCTCGCCACCACCGATCGAGGTCCCCGGGTGCGGCGCGAACACGGTCACTCCGGCGCGCTCACCGACGATCTGGAGCTGGCTGACGGCACCGGGGCGCTGCAGGTCGCACGCGACCAGCATCGGGGTGTGTCCCTGGCCCTTGAGCCAGGCCGCGAGCTTGCCGGCGAGCGTGGTCTTACCGGCACCCTGCAGACCGGCGAGCATGATCACCGTCGGCGGGTTCTTCGCGAGCCGCAGGCGACGGGTCTCGCCGCCGAGGATCCCGACGAGTTCCTCGTTGACGATCTTGACGACCTGCTGGGCGGGGTTCAGCGCGCCGTGCACCTCGGCACCCTTGGCGCGCTGCTTGATCTTCGCGATGAACGCGCGCACCACGGGCAGCGCGACGTCGGCCTCGAGCAGGGCGAGACGGATCTCGCGGCACGTGGCGTCGATGTCGGCATCGGAGAGGCGCCCCTTGCCGCGCAGGTCCTTCAGGACCCCGGTCAACCTGTCGGAAAGGGATTCGAACACCGAATGCGCTCCTGGGTTCTGCGAAAGACGGACAGTGCTGCGATCCAGGGTAGCCGCTCGCCGCGATCGTGACGTCACGGCGGGCGGCTACCCGGTCAGGCGGTCGCCTCGGGTTTCTTCGGTTCGACGCCCGGCACCACCGCGAGCACGGCCTGCTCGAGCTGCTCCCGGGTGGCCCGGGTGTCGGTCCCGGTGAGGTCGATGCAGAACGCATCGACGACCGCTGTGCCGAGGGTCGTGACCCGCGCCCACCGCACGTCGGCACCGACCGACTCGAACGCCTCGGCGAGCCGGCACAGCAGCCCGAGACGGTCCTCGGCGCGCAGCTCGAGGATGACCTGTCCGGGATCGGGAGCGTCGAACCAGATCACGCGTGGCGGTGCCAGCGCGTACACGACCGGTACGGCCCGTTCGGGCTGTTCCGGCAGTTGCGCTTCCCGCGCGGCCTGTTCCTTCGCGTCCAGCGCCGCCGGCAGATCCAGGTCGCCGCCGCGTGCGCGGATCAGTTCCTGCCGGAGCAACCCGGCCTCGGGCGGTGTCCCGAACCGGGGGGCCACCACGAAACTGTTCACGGCGCTACCGGCGTGGCTGCCGAGCGAAGCGGACAGCACCCGCAGCCCGTGCAGCGCCAGCACGCCCGCCGCGTCCGCGAGCAGCCCCGGTTCGTCCGGCGCCACCACCGACACCGTGTACGAGTGCGGACCCTCGCCGGGCTGCAACGTCACGTGCACACCGCCGTCGGCGGCGAGCTGCGCGAGCTCCGGATCGATCGGGTCGGGGGTGGGCAACTCCTCCCCCGCCATCACCATCCGGCAGCGCCGGACCAGTTCCCGGATCAGCGAGGCCTTCCAGTCACCCCACACCCCCGGACCGGTGGCCAGCGAATCGGCCTCGGCGAGGGCGTGCAGCAGTTCCAGCAGCACCGGGTCGCCGTCGAGTGCGTCGACGACGGACTGCACGGTCGCCGGATCGTCGAGGTCGCGGCGCGTCGCGGTGTGCGGCAGCAGCAGGTGGTGCCGCACCATCGCGGTGAGCAGCGCGAGATCCGACGGCCACAGTCCCATCCGGCGCCCGATCTGCGTCGCCAGCTCGGCGCCGACGACGCTGTGGTCGCCGCCGCGGCCCTTGCCGATGTCGTGCAACAGGGCGCCGAGCACCAGCAGGTCGGGTCGTGCGACCCGGGTCGTGAGCCCGCCCGCGTACACCGCCGTTTCCACCAGATGCCGGTCCACCGTCCAGGTGTGCACCGCGTCGCGCGGGGGCAGATCGCGCACCGCACCCCATTCCGGCAGGAGCCTGCCCCACAGCCCGGTGCGGTCGAGGGACTCGATGACGTCGACGGCACGCCGGCCGGAACCGAGCAGAACCAGCAGGTCGTTGAACGCCGACCGCGGCCACGGTTCGCGCAGCTCCGGGGCGTTGTCGGCGAGCCGGTTCAGCGTCGAGGCGGAGATCGGCAGCCCGGCCTGCGCGGCCGCGGCCGCGACCCGGGTGATCAGGCCCGGATCCTTCCGGGGATGCGCATCGCGAGCGAGCGCGACCTCCCCCGCGTGCTCGACGACACCCTCGTCGAGCGGGCGCCGCACCGGGAGCCGGCGCAGCCTCGACAGTCCGCGCCGCGGCAGGGCGTTGCCCGCGGTGCGGATCCCGACCTCGACGGAGTAGCTGACGGTCCGCGCGGACTCGGTGAGCATCCGGGCCAGATCGAAGCGGTCGCCGATGCGCAGCGCGGCACCGATCTCGTCGGCGTCCTGGGCGCGGAGCTGGTCGCGGGCGCGTCCCGCGACGCGATGCAGCTCGGTGCGCACGTCGAGCAACCGGCGGTGCGCCGCGGCGAGTCCGCCGCCGGGCACGTCCGGCCCCAACCCCGGCATGCCGTCGGTGAGCTGCGCGACGGACAGGGCATTGAGCAACTGCACGTCCCGCAACCCTCCTCGGCCGCTCTTGAGGTCCGGTTCGGCGCGGTGCGCGATCTGCCCACTGCGCTGCCAGCGTGTCTCGGTGAGTTCGATGAGTTCGTCGAAGCGTGCTCGGATCCCGGTCCGCCACTGCCTGCGCACCCCGCCGATCAGCAGGTTGCTCAGCTCGATGTCCCCGGCGATGTGCCGGGCCTCGAGCATGCCCAGGGCAGCGGTCACGTCGGACGCCGCGACCTGCAACGCCTGCGGGACGGTGCGAACACTGTGGTCGAGTTTGATGTGGGCGTCCCACAACGGGTACCAGAGCCGGTCCGCGATGTCGGACACCACGGCCGGTTCCATGTCGTCGTGCAACAGAATGAGGTCGAGATCGGAATACGGCAGCATCTCGCGACGGCCCAGACCGCCGACGGCGACGATCGCGAAACCGCAGTCGGGGACGATCCCGACCTCGGAGCCTTTCGTGGTGAGCCAGAATTCGTGCAGGTCCACCAGCGCGTGCCGCAGCGCAGCCGAATCGAGGCGGCGGTTGCGGACACCACCGGCGAGCAGTTGATCGCGGGCGATGGCCAGGTCGGCGGCGGCACCGCCCGCGGTGGCGAGGGACGCGTCCGGCCCGGAGGACACGGGCGGCCCCGATCCCGCTGCTCGTGCAGCGGGATCGGGGCCGCGCGTTCCGGACCCCTTGGGGTCAGAGTGCATCCGTGCCTCGTTCTCCGGTACGAACTCGGATCACCGACTCGACGGGGGTGACCCAGACCTTGCCGTCACCGATCTTCCCGGTCCGCGAGGCCTCGACGATCGTCTCGACCACCTTGTCCACGGCGGCGTCGTCGACGACGACCTCGACGCGCACCTTGGGCACGAAGTCGACCGAGTACTCGGCTCCGCGGTAGACCTCCGTGTGACCCTTCTGGCGTCCGTATCCCTGGACCTCGCTGACGGTCATGCCAAGCACGCCCGCCTGCTCGAGACCCGCCTTCACGTCTTCGAGGGTGAACGGTTTGACAATTGCCGTGATCAGCTTCATTTCCTCATCCTTCCCAAGTCTGCCGTGCCGCTACGTTCGTCTTCTTATCTCACCTGAGCGCCGAGACGAAGTCGTATGCGGATTCCGCGTGCTCCGACTCGTCGATACCGCGCGCCTCTTCCTCGGGCGACACACGCCAGCCGAGCGGCTTGAGCGCGAACGCGATCACGGCGGTGACAATCGCGGTGAACACCACGGCGACCAGGGCGATCACGATCTGCACGACCAGCTGCTTGTAGTCGCCGCCGTAGAACAGGCCGGTGTCGGTGGCCAGGAAACCGATCGCGATGGTGCCCCAGAGACCGGAAACCAGGTGCACGCCGACGACGTCGAGCGAGTCGTCGTAACCGAACTTGAACTTCAGGCCGACCGCGAGGGCGGACAGCACACCGGCGACGACACCGAGGGCGATGGAGCCGACCGGGCTCAGCGCGCCGGCCGCGGGGGTGATGGCGACGAGACCGGCGACAGCACCGGAGGCGGCACCGAGGCTGGTGGCCTTGCCGTCCCGGATGCGCTCGGTCAGGAGCCAGCCGAGGATCGCGGAAGCGGTCGCGGTGGTCGTGTTGACCCAGGCCAGGCCGGCGATACCGTCGGCGGCGAACGCGGAGCCGGCGTTGAAGCCGAACCATCCGAACCACAGGAGCGCGGCACCGAGCATCACGAACGGCAGGTTGTGCGGACGCATCGCAACCGTGCCGAAGCCGACGCGCTTGCCGATGACCAGGGCGAGAACCAGGGCGGCCATACCGGCGTTGATGTGGACGACGGTGCCACCGGCGAAGTCGATCGGTGCAACTGCGGCGGTCAGACCGCCCTCACCGTCGTCGACGGTGCCGAACAGCTTCGCGGCGATGCCGTCCTCGGAGCCGGACAGAAGACCGCCACCCCACACCATGTGGGCGAGCGGGAAGTAGGCGAAGGTCACCCACAGGCCGGCGAAGACCATCCACGTCCCGAACTTTACGCGCTCGGCGAGGGCGCCGGAGATCAGCGCGGTGGTGATGATCGCGAACGTGACCTGGAAGCCGATGTCGATGATCTGCGGGTAGTTGCCCAGGCCGGGGAGGAATCCACCCTCCTCGTCGTAGATCGCGCCCTGGAGACCGAAGAATTCGAACGGGTTGGCGAAGATGCCGCCGACACTCTCGGTGCCGTAGGACATCGACCAGCCCCACAGAACGTAGATCACGCCGATCACAGCCATGGCGCCGAACGACATCATCATCATGTTCAGCACCGACTTGGCGCGCGACATGCCGCCGTAGAAGAACGCCAAGCCCGGTGTCATCAGCAGCACCAGCGAGGCCGCCATCAGCATCCATGCTGCGTCGCCGGTGTTCACCACTTCCTCCACTTGCAACCTCCCTAGATACCGCGCCGGTCAGCGCGTGATTGAGGAAAGCTTGCTGCCGAGATGTTTCCGTGGAAGCGCCGTGTTGTTTCTACGAAGTGAACGGGATCCCGCTTCGTGTTTCTTCTCTGTTTCCCGGTTTGCGTTCTTCGCCCGAAGCGTCCGAAAAATGGGAAAAACCGCGCGGCACGTGTCCCTCGCACCCCTGCCGGAGATACGGGTCGTGTCGTCGCGCGGCTTCCCTCTCACCGTCGACTGCGACGAGCGGGCGCGCCGCTCAGCCGAGCAGAGCGTCCACGAACGCGCCCGGCTCGAACGGCGCCAGGTCGTCGGCGCCCTCCCCGAGACCCACGAGCTTCACCGGCACACCCAGTTCGTGCTGGACCTGGAAGACGATGCCACCCTTGGCGGTCCCGTCGAGTTTCGTCAGGACGACACCGGTGATGTCGACGACCTCCGCGAACACGCGGGCCTGTGTGAGCCCGTTCTGGCCGATCGTCGCGTCGAGCACGAGCAGAACCTCGTCGACCGCGGCCTTCTTCTCGACGACCCGCTTCACCTTGCCGAGTTCGTCCATCAGACCGGTCTTGGTGTGGAGTCGGCCGGCGGTGTCGATGAGCACGGCGTCGACCCCGTTCTCGATGCCGCGGGCGACGGAATCGAACGCGACGGCCGCGGGGTCACCGGCCTCCTTGCCGCGCACCACCTCGGCGCCGACGCGCTCGGCCCAGGTCTGCAGCTGATCGGCGGCGGCGGCACGGAACGTGTCGGCGGCACCGAGGAGCACGCGGCGCCCGTCGGCGACGAGCACGCGCGCCAGCTTGCCCGTCGTGGTGGTCTTGCCGGTGCCGTTGACACCGACAACCAGCAGGATGGACGGGTGATCGTCGTGCGGCAGCGCCCGGATGGACCGGTCCAGCTCGGGGTGCAGTTCGTCGACGAGTACGTCACGCAGGACCGCGCGCGCGTCGGCCTCGGTGCGCACGTTGCGCGCGGCCATCTCGTGGCGCAGCCGCTCGACGATCTTGGTGGTGGTAGCGGCACCGAGGTCTGCGATGAGGAGGGTGTCCTCGATCTCCTCCCACGAGTCCTCGTCCAGGTCGCCGCCGCCGAGCAGGCCGAGCAGGCTCTTGCCCATCGCCGACTGGGACCGGGCCAGCCGGCCGCGCAGCCGGTCGAGACGACCGGCGGTCGGAGCAATCTCCTCGATCGCGGGTGCGGGGGCGGTCTCCGGCGCGGCGGTCTCCGGCGCGGCCACGACCTCCGGCTCGATCACCTCGGGCTCGGGCGTAACCACTTCCGGCTCCGGCGCGGCCACCTCGGGTTCCGGCACGGTCTCCGCGGGGGCAGTCTCGGCCGGAGCTGTCTCCGTGGGCGCGGTCTCGGCCGGCGCGGTCTCGGCCGGGGCGGTCTCGGCCGGGGCGGTCTCAGCGACCGGCGACTCCTCGACCGGCGCCTCGGTCACGGCCTCGGCGGGTGCTTCCTCCGCGACCTCTTCCGGCGCAGGCGCAGGCGCCGGGACCGGCTTGGGAGCGGGCGGCGCCTCGGTGACCTCCTGCGGCAGCTTGACCGTCGGAGGTTCCGGCCGTGGTGCAGGCGCCGGCCGTTCGACGGGTTTCGGCGCCGTCGCGGTGGAACCCTGACTGAAGGAGAACCCGCTCTGGGCCTTGTACCCACCGGATCGGTCCTTGGGTTCGACCTCGATCTCCTTGGTCGGCGTCGAGGTCAGCGACACCTGCCGCCTGCGGTACAGCGTCAGACCGACGACGAGTGCGACGAGGACGACCGCCAAGACGGCCGCGATGATTATCCAGGCTGCGGTACTCACGCACCCATACTGTCAGGCCCGACCGCGGGTTTCAGGCGCGGGGAACGAGATCACCGCCCGTGGCGTTCTCCTCGGCGACGTCCGTGTCGGTCCCGTTCACGTCCTGACCACCCACATCCTGACCGCCCACCTCCCGGCCTCGCAGCCGCTGTGAGATCACCCGGGTGATTCCGTCGCCGCGCATGCTCACGCCGTACAGCGCGTCGGCGATCTCCATGGTGGGCTTCTGGTGAGTGATCACGATCAGCTGCGACTTCTCCCGCAACTGTTCGAACAGACCGATGAGACGACGCAGGTTCGTGTCGTCGAGGGCGGCCTCCACCTCGTCCATGACGTAGAACGGGGACGGCCGGGCGCGGAAGATCGCCACGAGCATCGCGACCGCCGTCAGCGACTTCTCGCCACCGGACAGCAGCGACAGGCGCTTGACCTTCTTGCCCGGTGGCCGCGCCTCCACCTCGATACCGGTGGTGAGCATGTCGGACGGGTCGGTGAGCACCAGCCGGCCCTCACCGCCGGGGAACAGCTTCGCGAAGACCTGCTCGAATTCGCGTTCCACGTCGGCGTACGCCTCGGTGAACACCTGCAGGATGCGCGCATCGACCTCCGCGACCACCGACAGCAGGTCTTTGCGGGCGTTCTTGACATCCTCGAGCTGGGTTGCCAGGAAGTTGTAGCGCTCCTCGAGCGCCGCGAACTCCTCGAGAGCGAGCGGATTGACCTTGCCGAGCGTCGCCAGGTCCTTCTCCGCCCGCTTGGCGCGGCGCTCCTGCGTGGCCCGGTCGTACGGGACCGGCTGGGGTGCGACCACCTGTTCGCCGCGCTCGCGGGCCTGCTCGTACTCGGCGATCTCCAGCGGGCTGGGCGGCATCGGGACATCGGGGCCGTACTCCGCGATCAGGTCGTCGAGGCCGATACCGTGCTGCTCGAGGATGGTCTGTTCGAGTTGTTCGATCCGTAACGCCGCCTGCGCGCGGGCCACCTCGTCGCGGTGCACGGCGTCGGTGAGCTGGTCACGCTGTGCCGTCAGGTCGCGGACCAGTTCCTTGACGCGGTCGAGTTGCTCGGTGCGCTCGGCACGCTGGCGGGTGAGGGTGTCGCGGTGCTCGAGCGCCGCGGCGACCACCTCGTCCAGGTGCGCCGCGACCCGGGCACCGGCCTCCGCGACCGCGGCGGCGACGGCCGCGGCCTGCTTCCGGGCGCGCATCGCGCGTTCGGCGCGGGCACGGGCCTCGCGTTCGGCCTGCGCAGCGCGCCGCAGCGAGTCGGCCTTGCCTCGCAGGGCCTCGGCCCGTTCCTCCGCGGTGCGCGCGGCGAGCCGGGCTTCGACCTCGACGGCCCGGACCTCGGCGAGCGCGGCGGCCGCGACCTCGCGTTCCGCCGCGGTCGAATCGGTGCCGGTGTCGTCGCCGGTGCCGGTCTGTTCGCTCTCGGCCCGGCGCAGGCGTTCCTCGAGTTCGACGAATTTCTCGCGTGCCGCGTCGCGTTCCGCTTCGGCCTTGGCGCGCTGCGCGGCGAGCCGGTCGGATTCGGCGTGAGCGTTGCGCGCGGCCTGTCCGAGCCGGCCGAGCTGCTCGTACACCGCGGACATCTCGGCGTCCGATTCGTTGAGTGCGGCGAGGGTCTGTTCGGCGATCTCGGCACGTGAGGCCTGCTCGGCAAGGGCCCCGGCCAGCGCGGCGGCGAGGTCCTCGGAACGGCGGACGGCCTGCTCGAGTGCACGTTCGGAGGTTTCGATCGCGGCCTGGATCTCGAGGGTGCTGGGCGCGCGGTCGGAGCCGCCGAGCACCCAGCCGGCACCGGCGAGGGCACCGGCGCGGGTGACGGCACGCAGCTCCGGACGCCGGGCGCACAGTTCGGTCGCGGCGACGAGATCGTCGACGACGACGGTGCGCGCGAGCAGTGCGTCGACGCCGCCGCGCAGGTCCGCGGGACAGGAGACGACGTCGCGTGCCCACCGCGCACCGGCCGGCAGATCCCCGCCGTCCTCGGGTGCGGCACCCCCGGCGGCGACGAGTGCGACACGACCCTGATCGGCGGCATCGAGAGCGTCGACCGCGGCGAGGGCGGACTGGATCGACTCGGCGGCGACCGCGTCGGCAGCCGGACCGAGCGCCGCGGCGACCGCGGTCTCGTAGCCGGGTTCCACCTGCAGCCGCTCCGCCAGCGGCCCGAGCAGACCCGCGTCGGGTCGGTGTTCGAGGAGCCAGGCGGCCCCGTCCTTGCGTTCGAGGCCCATCGACAGTGCTTCGATGCGCGCGCCGAGGGACGCGACCTCCTTACCGGCAGCACGCTCGGCGTCCTGCAGTTCCTTGACGCGTTCGTCGGCGATGCGCAGCGCTTCGAGCGCGCGCTCGTGCTGGGCGTCGGCGTCGACCTCCCCGGCGTCGAGATCGTCGATGCGGGCCTGCGCGGTCTCGAACTCGGCCTGCGCCGCAACGCCGCGCAGCCGGGCCTCCTCGATGGCGACGGTCAACCGCGCGACCTCGGCGTCGATCGATTCGGCGCGGGTGCGCATCGTGTCGACCTGGCCGGACAACCGGGCGAGGCCTTCGCGACGGTCGGCGACGGCACGCACCGCGGCCAGATGCGCTCGTTCCGCGGTGGCGGCCGCCTCCTCCTGTACGGCGAGCTGTTCCCGCGCGGCCTCGAGGGTGCCGTGGGCGATCTCGACGGCCTCGAGGAGTTCGGCCTCCTCTTCGGCGATGCGGTCCGCGCGTGCCTCCATCTCGTCGGGGTCCTGTCCGGACCGCGCGACCGGGGCCTCGTCGAGGTGGCGGGCCCGTTCCTGGGCGATGCGCACGGTCGCGCCGAGCCGTTCGGCGAGCGCAGACAGCCGGAACCAGGTCTGGGAGGCCGCTTCGGCACCCGGGGTCAGGCGCGCCACGGCCTGCTCGTGCCGGGCGAGTTCCGCGTTCGCCTCGTCCAACGCGGCCAGGACGTGGTCGAGGCGTTCGCGGACGATGCGTTCCTGCTCGTCCTGTCCGGCGAACTCGGCACGCCGGGTGACCAGATCGTCGGCGGCCAGCCGGAGCCGCGCGTCGCGCAGGTCCGCCTGGATGGTCTGGGCACGCCGCGCGACCTCGGCCTGCCGTCCGAGCGGTTTGAGCTGGCGGCGCAGCTCCGCGGTCAGGTCGGTCAGGCGCGCGAGGTTCGCCTGCATCGCGTCGAGCTTGCGGACCGCCTTCTCCTTGCGGCGGCGATGCTTGAGGACCCCGGCCGCCTCCTCGATGAAGGCACGCCGGTCCTCGGGACGCGACTCGAGAATCGCGGAGAGCCGGCCCTGCCCGACGATGACGTGCATCTCGCGGCCGATGCCCGAGTCGGAGAGCAGTTCCTGCACGTCCATGAGGCGGCACGAGGTGCCGTTGATCTCGTACTCGCCGGCACCGTCGCGGAACATGCGGCGGGTGACGGACACCTCGGAGTATTCGATGGGCAGCGCGCCGTCGCTGTTGTCGATGGTCAAGGTGACCTCGGCGCGGCCCAGCGGCGGGCGTCCGGCGGTGCCGGCGAAGATGACGTCCTGCATCTTGCCGCCGCGCAGCGCCTTGGCGCCCTGCTCCCCCATCACCCAGGTCAGGGCATCGACCACGTTCGACTTCCCGGAGCCGTTGGGTCCGACGACGCAGGTGATGCCGGGTTCGAAACGCAGAGTCGTCGCGGACGCGAAGGACTTGAAGCCCTTGAGCGTCAGACTCTTCAAATACATGAGGAAAAACCCTACCCGCGCGCTACCGCTCGACGAACCCGGTCAGATCTCCGCGTGCCGGTTCCCACGATTCGACGACGAGCCGCACCTCGCCGGGGGTTTGCCCGGAACGGAGCCACGCGAGGAGTCGTTCGAGTGCGGGACGCGTTCCTTCCGCGATGACGAGCACCCGGCCGTCCGGGTGGTTGGTGGCGTGCCCGACGAGACCGAGTTCGAGGGCCCGGGCCCGGGTGAACCACCGGAAGCCCACACCCTGCACGCGTCCGTGCACCCACGCGGTCAGACGTTCGGCCGAGCCGGATGCAGGGGTGGTCACGGTTGCCTCCTCTTCCTCTATCCGCCCGCGGGGGCTGCCGCGCGGACGGTGCCGTCGAATCCGGTGGTGTAGATGGTGTTCGGATCCCAGCCCGGTCCGGCGCCGAACGCGACGGACGAGACGAGCGGGATACCCTCGGCGACACGGCAGGTGTCCCCGGTCTCCGGGTCGACGCGCAGGATCGCGCCGGCCAGGTTCAACGCGACGTACAACGCGCCGTCCGGCCCGAGCGTCAGGTCGTCCGGTACCTGCAGCAGGCCGGGGCCGGGCAGGTCGATGCTGCGGACCGGCCCGGTGAGGTCGGTGGCGTCGAGGACGTGCAGCCGGTTGACCCCTTCGAATGTGGTGACGGTGTAGACGGTGTCGTCGTCGACCTCGATGCCGTTGACGGAGCCGAGGTCGGTGCGCAGCACGGTGCCCTCGCCGCCTCCGGCAGGAACGTGGGACAGGCCCACCGCGCCCAGGTCGCGCGACGTGAGGAACGAGCCGTCGGGCAGCATGCCGAGACCGTTCGGCATGACCAGTCCGGTCGCGACGGTGCGGCGCTCGCCGGTGTCCAGGTCGACGGCGTCGATGGTGCCGTCGGGCGTGTCGTCGAGCCCGGCCGCGGTGGTGTTGCCGACGTTCAGGTAGGCGGTGTCGCCGTCGACGACGATGCCGCCCGGCCCGGTGACGTCGTCCAGGACCGTGTCGACCGTGCCGTCGGGTGCCACACGCCGCAGCGCGCCGTCGCCGGTGAGAGTCCCGTCGGAGACGAGCAGCCCACCGCGTCCGTCGAATGCCAGATTCTCGAGCACCCCGAGTCCGGACGTCACCGTGGTGACGGTGCGCGGTGCGCAGGCTGCCGGTTCGGCGGTCGCCGTCGGCACCGCGACCATTCCCAGGACGGTCGCGGCCGCGGCCCCGACCGCGATCTGCATCGTGTTCTTCCCCATCGAATCCCCCTCCGAGCTACTGCCTGCGACCGATCACGCGTCCGCGGTGATCGTCAGGCTCACCTTCGTACCGGACTTGAGGGTACGGCCGACGGTGCACACCTTGTCGACGGACCGCTCGACCAGGGTGAGCAGTCGCTGCTGCGCGTCGGCGTCGAGTTCGGACAGGTCGAGGATCATCTCCTCTTCGAGGTGGGGGTACACCTCGTTCTCCCGGTCCGCGGGGCCGGAGACCTTGATGGTGGCGTCGTAGTCGTCGCCGAGCCGACGCGAGAGCGGGAAGTCCGAGCTCATGCCGGAGCAGGCGGCGAGCGCGATCTTCAGCAGCTCACCGGGGGTGAAAACACCCTCGACGGTCTCGGAGCCGATGAGCACTTCGGCGCCGCGCGAGCTGCGTCCCGTGTAGCGGCGGGTGCCGGTGCGCTCGACCCACAGTTCGGTGGGCGGGGTGTCGGGAGTCTGGTCAGCCATGGTTCGAATCCTGCCACGGCACCCCGACGACGTTTTCACCGAGGATCGCCGGGGTCCGCTCGGCGATGCCGACACCGGCGACCGACGGAATCGTCCTCGGGACCGACACTTCCGCCGAGGGACCGATTCCGCCTTGTGGCACAGGGCAATGCGGTCCGTCAGGGGCGACGGGCACGCGGCCGGGGCTGGCACACCGGGCAACTGTAGGACGAGCGGTTCATGAACTTCTCGCGGCGGATCGCGGCGCCGCACCGCGTGCACGGCCGGTTCTCCTGGCCGTACACGTCGAGGGAGCGGTCGAAGTAGCCGGATTCACCGTTGACGTTGACGTAGAGCGCGTCGAAAGAGGTACCGCCCTGCGCGAGTGCCTCTCCCATGACCTCACGTGCCGCCGCGAGCACTGCCTTCAGCTTGGGCCGCGACAACGTGTCGGTGATCCGGTTTCCGTGAAGCTTTGCGCGCCACAAGGATTCGTCCGCATAGATGTTGCCGACACCGGAGACGACGGTCTGGTCGAGCAACGCGCGCTTGATCTCGGTGTGCTTGCCCCGCAGGACCTTCACGACCGCGTCGGCGTCGAATCGGGGATCCATCGGGTCGCGGGCGATGTGCGCCACCGGCACCGGCAGCAGGTCGCCGTCGACCTCCACGAGCGGGGCGAGCGCCCAGCCGCCGAAGGTCCGCTGGTCCACGAACCGCAGATCCGCGCCGTTGTCCAGCACGGCGCGGATGCGCAGGTGCTTCTCGTCGGCGACGGACGGTGGTTGCACGAGCATCTGACCGCTCATGCCCAGATGCACGACGAGCGCCATGTCGGCGGGCTCGAGCACCAGCCAGAGATACTTGCCGCGTCGCTGCACGTCGACGAGCGTCTGCCCGGTCAACTGGAGCGCGAGGTCGCGCGGGCCGGGTTCGTGCCGCCGGACCGCGCGCGGATGCAGCACCTGCACGGATTCGATCGCCGCACCGAGCACATGCTCGTGCAGGCCACGGCGGACCACCTCGACCTCGGGGAGTTCGGGCACCGCGGATCAGTTCTGTTCGGTGTCGGTCTCGTCGTTCCCGACGACCGTGTCGCCGGCATCGGAGGTCGCGCCGTCGGTCAGCGCCTGCCACGCCGTGGCCGCCGCCTTCTGCTCGGCTTCCTTCTTGGTGCGGCCCACGCCGACGCCGAGCGCGGAACCGGCGACGAGCACCGTCGCCGTGAATTCCTTGTCGTGGTCCGGGCCCGTCGCGGAGATCTCGTAGACGGGGACACCCACGCCGCGTTCGGCGGTGAGTTCCTGCAGGCTGGTCTTCCAGTCCAGTCCGGCTCCGAGCCGCGGACCGCGCTCGAGGAGATCGGCGAACAACCGGAGCACGACGCCGCGCGCGACGTCGATGCCGTGTTCGAGATGGACTGCGCCGAGCAGAGATTCCATGCCGTCGGCGAGAATGCTGGCCTTGTCGCGGCCGCCGGTCAGTTCCTCACCCTTGCCCAGCAGCAGGTGCACACCGAGACCACCCTCGCCGAGACCACGGGCGACCTCCGCGAGCGCGTGCATGTTCACCACGCTCGCGCGGATCTTGGCGAGTTCGCCCTCGGACCGGTCCGGATGCGTGAGATAGAGCTTTTCCGTGACGGTGAGGCCGAGAACCGCGTCGCCGAGGAACTCGAGGCGCTCGTTGGTCGGCAGTCCCCCGTTCTCGTAGGCGTACGACCGGTGCGTGAGCGCCAGCCTCAGCAGTTCGGGGTCCAGTGTCACGCCGAGGGCGGCGAGGAGAGATGCGTGATCCTCCTCGCCGCCCACGGACGGTGTATTCATCGACTTGTTCGCCACGATGCCTACCGAATCAGACGGCAGCGGTCACCTGACGGCCGTTGTACGTGCCGCACGACGGGCACGCCACGTGAGGCAGCTTCTTCTCGCCACAGCCACGGTTCGGGCAGGTGACGAGGGTCGGCGCAGTGGTGTTCCACTGGCTGCGCCGCGACCGGGTGTTGGAACGCGACATTCTGCGCTTGGGGACGGCCACGTCTACTTCTCCTCGTTGTTCTTGCTGTCAGGTGCACTGCTGGGTTCTTCGGATCCTGCGCCGATGGCAGCTGCCAACCCAGCCCAGCGAGGATCGATTATTTCATGCCCGTGCCCGGATTCCGCAATCGCCAGGCGAATGCCGCATTCCGGGCACAGTCCCGCGCAGTCGTCGCTACACAACGGCCGCAGCGGAAGCTCCAGTCCGACGGCGTCGACGATGACCGGCTCCAGGTCGATCTCGTCGTCCACCATCCGGTAGACCTCGTCCTCCTCGGTGGTCTGTTCCGTGACGCTGTTCGGGTAGGCGAACAGCTCCGTGAGATACAGGTCCACCGAGCCGGTGAACGGCTCGAGGCACCGCGAGCACTCGCCGACGGTCTCGGCGCGGACGGTGCCCGTCACGAGCACGCCCTCCGAGACCGCCTCGAGCCGCAGATCGAGTTCCACATCCGTGCCCTGTTCGATCGCGACGAGGTCGAGACCGATACGCGAGGGCGACGGGACGACCCGGCTCACCGTTCGCATCGAGCCCGGGCGGCGGCCGAGAGAGATCACGTCCAGCACAAAACCCTCGTCCCGGGCGGGACGAGACGCACTGTGATGACGGGAAGACACGGCAACTCGCTTTCGGATCGACGGCACGAAGCCGTCAGTTGTACTGGGCAACCCCCCAATGGTACGCGACGCGGCGTGCCACAGGGAAATCCGCCCGGTGCGCGAGTTCAGCGGCGGCGTTCGGCGCGCCAGTCCGCCTCCGCGTAGTCCGGAGCCCCGGCGGTGCGCAACTGCTGCCGGCCTCGCCCGACCGAGCGCAGTGTCGTGTTGAGGATCTCCTCGAAATCGGCGAGTTTGCCGTCGACATACTCGTCGCATTCGGTGCGCAGCCGGTCCGACTCGGCGTGGGCACTGTCGATCACCCGGGCCGATTCGGCATGGGCCGCCTGCACGACCTCGGTCTGGGACACCAGCCGTGCCTGCTCGGCTTCACCGTCCGCGACGGCCCGCTCGTAGGACGCCTTCCCGGACTCGATCATGCGGTCCGCCTCGGCCCGGGCCCGGCTGGTGAGGGCCTCGTACTGCCGCTTGGCCTCGGCCACGGTGTCCTCGGCCTCTGCACGCGCGTCGTGGACCAGTTCGTCGGCGTGTGCCCGCGCCTCCTGCACCATCCGGTCGGCCTGGGCCTTCGCGTCGGCGAGCATGCGGTCGGCGTCCGCCCGGGCCCGCTCGAGCAGTTCCCGCGCCTCTTCGTCGGCGTCGCCGACGGTCTTGTCCGCCAGGGCCCGCGCGTCGCCGACCAGACGGTCACGGTGGTCGAGGACGTCCTGCGCGTCGTCCAGCTCGCTGGGCAACGCGTCCCGTACGTCGTCGAGGAGTTCGAGAACATCCCCTCGCGGGACCACGCAACTCACGGTCATCGGCACACCACGTGCTTCCTCGACGATCGCGACAAGTTCGTCGAGTGCCTCGAAAACCCGATACACGCCCAACCCCATTCCTCGTCCGGTCCGGCCGGTGCGGCCGCGGCCAGCTGCCAGTCTGCCGCAGGTCGCGCGGTGCGGCGCGACCCTCGGGGGCGTGTCGGCGAACCCGGTGCCCGTGTTGTCGAAACCGTTATCCGGCGAACGTGACCCGGGCTACTTGCCCGCGGCCCGTTCGGCGATCCGCGCGAGCAGCCGCTTGTGCACCGTCGCCGGCAGCATGTCCGCGACGTCGCCGCCGTAGGTCGCCACCTCCTTGACGAGCGAGCTCGACAGGTAGCTGTACGCGGGATTGGTTGCGACGAACAGGGTGTCGACGCCGGTGAGCTTGTGGTTCATCTGCGCCATCTGCAGCTCGTAGTCGAAGTCGTTGGCGCCGCGCAGACCCTTGACGATCGCGGTGATGCCGTTGGCCTTCGCGTAGTCGACGAGCAGTCCCTGCCAGGCATCGACGCGGACGTTGCCGAGATGCGAGGTGGCCTCGGCGAGCATCTCGAGGCGCTCGGGCACGGTGAACATGCCCTGCTTGTTCGGGTTGACCAACACGGTGACGACGACCTCGTCGAACTGCAGTGCGGTTCGGCTGATGACGTCGAGATGTCCGTTGGTGACAGGGTCGAAGGATCCAGGACAGACGGCGCTGCTCATGATTCAGAACCGTAGCAGGTGGCGACCTCGATCCGGGTCTCCCCGTACTTGCGGACGCGTCCCGCCTCGAGGGCTTCCGGCCACACCGTTTCCGGTGACCGCGAGGAGCGTTCGAGCACGACCACCGAACCGTCCCCGACCCATCCGCCGTCGACGAGGGCGGTCAGCACCCGGGACACGGCGTCCTCGTCGATCGCGTACGGCGGATCCGCCAGCACGAGGTCGTAGACGCGGTCCGGGGTGCCGGCCAGCACGGTCGACACCGGTGCCGCGCGCAGCACGGCACCGGGCAGCCCGACCTCGGCGATGTTCTGCCGGACCACGGCCGCGGCCTTGGTGTCGGACTCGACGAGCAGCACGTGCGCGGCGCCCCGCGACAGGGCCTCGAGACCGAGGGCACCGGATCCCGCGTAGAGGTCCAGTACCGCGGCCCCGTCCAGGTCCATCCGCGCATCGAGCGAACTGAACAGTGCCTCGCGGACACGTTCGGAGGTGGGCCGGGTACCGCGGGGCGGCACCTTCAGGCGCCGCCCCCCGGCCCGGCCCGCGACGATCCGTGTCACTCGGCGCTTTCCTCGGTGGACACCACCACCAGCAGATCGCCACCCTCGACCTGCTGGACACCACCGATCGCGAGGCGGGTGATCTGACCACCGCGCGGCGCGGTGATCGCCGCTTCCATCTTCATGGCCTCGATCGTGGCGACGGTGTCACCCGCGGCGACCTTGTCGCCCTCACCGACGACGAGGGTGACGGTGCCGGCGAACGGCGCGGCCACGTGACCGGGGTTGTTCCGGTCGGCCTTCTCCGCCGCCGGAACCTCGCTGGCGATGGACCGGTCGCGCACGGAGACCGGACGCAACTGCCCGTTGAGGATGCACATCACGGTCCGGAAGCCGCGCTCGTCGGCGTCCGAGATCGCCTCGAGGCCGATGAGCAGTTCGACGCCCTTGTCGAGCTTGACGCGGTGTTCCTCACCCTGGCGAAGGCCGTAGAAGAACTGGTTCGCCGACAGTTCGGAGGTGTCGCCGTAGGCGTCGCGGTGTTCTTCGAACTCGCGGGTCGGCGCCGGGAACAGCAGCCGGTTGAGGGTGCTGCGACGCTCGAGCGAGCTGCCGCCCAGTGCCTTCTCGTCCTCCGTCGCGAGCTGCGCTTCGGCCTTCGGTTCGCCGCGGCCGGCCAGGGCCTTGCTGCGGAACGGCTCGGGCCAGCCCCCGGCGGGGGTGCCGAGTTCGCCGCGCAGGAATCCGACGACCGAATCCGGGATGTCGAAGCGGCCCGGATCGGCTGCGAAGTCGTCGACGGACACACCGGCACCGACGAGGTGCAGCGCGAGGTCGCCGACGACCTTCGACGACGGGGTGACCTTGATCAGCCGGCCCAGGAGCCGGTCGGCGCCGGCGTAGGCGGCCTCGACGTCCTCGAAGCGGTCGCCCAGCCCCAACGCGATGGCCTGCTGGCGCAGGTTCGACAGCTGACCACCCGGGATCTCGTGCGTGTAGACGCGGCCGGTCGGGGCGGGGAGCCCGGACTCGAACGGCGCGTACACCTTCCGCAGCGCCTCCCAGTACGGCTCGAGATCGCACACGGCCTGCAGGTCCAGGCCGGTGTCGTACTCGCTGTTCGCTGCGGCCGCGACGATCGCGGACAGCGCCGGCTGGCTGGTGGTACCGGCCAGTGCCGCCGACGCGCCGTCGACCGCGTCCGCACCCGCCTGCCACGCCGCCAGGTAGGTGGCGAGCTGACCGCCCGGGGTGTCGTGGGTGTGCACGTGCACCGGCAGGTCGAAGTTGCTGCGCAGCGCCGAGACGAGGGTCGCGGCGGCGGGGGCGCGCAGCAGCCCGGCCATGTCCTTGATCGCCAGCACGTGCGCGCCGGCCTCGACGATCTGCTCGGCCAGCTTCAGGTAGTAGTCGAGCGTGTAGAGCGTCTCGTTCGGGTTCGACAGGTCGCCGGTGTAGGACAGCGCGACCTCGGCGATCGTGGTACCGGTCTCGCGGACCGCGTCGATCGCCGGTCGCATCTGGTCGACGTTGTTGAGGGCGTCGAAGATCCGGAAGATGTCGATGCCGGTGCTCGCCGCCTCCTGCACGAACGCCCGGGTCACCGCCTCCGGGTACGGCGTGTAGCCGACGGTGTTGCGACCGCGCAGCAGCATCTGCAGGTTGATGTTCGGGATCGCCTCACGCAGCGCCGCGAGCCGCTCCCACGGGTCCTCGTGCAGGAAGCGCAGCGCCACGTCGTAGGTGGCACCGCCCCACGCCTCGATGGACAGCAGTTCCGGGGTCATCCGCGCGACATGCCCGGCGACGGTGAGCAGGTCCTTGCTGCGCACGCGGGTGGCGAGCAGCGACTGGTGGGCGTCGCGGAAGGTGGTGTCGGTGACGCCGAGTGCCTTCTGCTCGCGCAGCGCACGGGCGAAGCCTTCGGGACCGAGTTCGAGCAGCCGCTGCCGCGAACCGGCCGGCGGCTCGGTGCTCAGGTCGATCACGGGGAGCTTGTCGTGCGGGTAGACCGTGGTGGGGCGCTGGCCGTGCGGCTTGTTGACCGTCACGTCCGCGAGGTACCGCAGGATCTTGGTGCCGCGGTCCGCGGAGGAACGCAGCGTCAGCAGCTGCGGACGCTCCTCGATGAACGAGGTGGTCACGTTGCCGGCCCGGAAGTCCGGATCGTCGAGCACCGCCTGCAGGAACGGGATGTTCGTGGCGACACCGCGGATGCGGAACTCGGCGACCGCGCGCCGGGCCCGCGCCACTGCGGCCTCGAGGTTGCGGCCGCGGCAGGTGAGCTTGACGAGCATCGAGTCGAAGTGTGCCGAGACCTCGGCACCGACCGAGGTGCCGCCGTCGAGGCGGATACCGGCGCCTCCGGGCGTGCGGTAGCCGGTGATGCGGCCGGTGTCGGGCCGGAAACCGTTGGCCGGGTCCTCGGTGGTGATGCGGCACTGCAGCGCGGCGCCGCGGATCGTGACGGTGTCCTGCGACAGGCCCAGATCCGACAGGGATTCACCGGAGGCGATGCGCATCTGCGCCTGAACGAGGTCGACGTCGGTGATCTCCTCGGTCACCGTGTGCTCGACCTGGATGCGCGGGTTCATCTCGATGAACACGTGGCGGCCCTGCTTGTCGAGCAGGAACTCGACGGTGCCGGCGCACTCGTAGCCGATCTCCTTCGCGAACGCGACCGCGTCCGCGCAGATCTTCTGTCGCAGCTCCTCCGGCAGGTTCGGTGCCGGGGCGAGTTCGACGACCTTCTGGTGCCGGCGCTGCACCGAGCAGTCCCGCTCGAACAGGTGCATCACGTTGCCGTGCTTGTCGGCGAGAATCTGGACCTCGATGTGGCGCGGGTCGACGACGGCCTGCTCGAGGAACACCGTCGGATCACCGAACGCGGCATCGGCCTCGCGCGAGGCGGCTTCGATCGCTTCGCGCAGCTGGCTGCGCTCGGCGACGCGGCGCATGCCGCGTCCGCCACCACCGGCGACGGCCTTGACGAACACCGGGAACTCCATGTCCTCGGCGGCGGCGAGCAGCGCCTCGACGTCGGACGACGGCTCGGACGAGGCGAGGACCGGCAGACCGGCCGCCTTGGCGGCGGCGATCGCGCGGGCCTTGTTGCCGGTCAGTTCCAGCACCTCGGCGGGCGGGCCGATGAAGGTGATGCCGGCTTCCGCGCAGGCTGCGGCGAGGTCCGGATTCTCGGACAGGAATCCGTAGCCCGGGTAGATCGCGTCCACGCCCGCGGACTTCGCGGCCGAGACGATCTCTTCGACCGACAGGTAGGCGCGGACGGGATGTCCCTCGACACCGATCTGGTACGACTCGTCCGCCTTCAGCCGATGCAGCGACTTGCGGTCTTCGTAGGGAAACACCGCGACGGTCCCGGCACCCAGTTCGTAGGCGGCACGGAAGGCGCGGATCGCGATCTCGCCACGGTTGGCGACAAGCACTTTCGAGAACATTGGACGAACGTACCTTGCCGCAACATGCCGATTTTCACCCCCGTCCCACATTCTGGGATGTGGGACGAATGTGGCAAGACTGAAACGATGCAGTTCCGGGAAGTGGTAACCCGCAGGTAATACGGAGGGTGCGCCCGTTTTTACCTCACAGCCGGATCGCACCTGCTGTGCGCGGAACGTTACCTCGCCCGGGGGTGTTCCGCCGGGCCGCGCGGCTCAGGACTTCTCGAGGTATTCGACCCGCGTGCTGTCCAGGGCCGCGGTGACCATCCGCGCGAGTCCGGGATGCCCGTCCAGGCCCGGATCCTCGTCGGTGATCGCCCGCGCGAACGCCTGGGCGGCGGCGATGACCTCCACGTCGTCGACGAGGGAGAGGAGCCGCAGCGTCGACGCCGTGCCGGACTGCGCGACCCCGAGCACGTCGCCCTCGCGACGTTGCTGCAGATCGAGCTGTGCCAGCGCGAACCCGTCGGTGGTGCCGGCCACCGCGTCGAGCCGCATCATCGCCTGCGATCCCGGGCGGCTGTCGGTGACGAGCAGGCACAGCCCCTGATGCCCGCCTCGCCCGACGCGACCGCGCAGCTGATGCAGCTGACTGACCCCGAACCGGTCGGCGTCGACGATCACCATCACCGTCGCGTTGGGCACGTCCACACCGACCTCGACGACGGTCGTGCACACCAGCACGTCGATCTTCCCGGCGCCGAAGTCGCGCATCACCGCGTCCTTCTCGTCCGCGGGCAACCGGCCGTGCAGCAACCCGACGCGCAGGTGACTCAGCGGGCCGGTGGACAGCTCCTCGTACTGCTGCAGCACCGACTTCGTGTCCGGTGGTTCGGCACCGGCCTTCGCCGCCTTGCCCTTTCCACCGCGACCCTTCGTACCGCGGGCCGGTTCCGCGTCCTCGAGAACGAAGAAGTCGGCGTCGGCGTCCTCGTCCGCATCGCCGTCCCCGATCCGGGAGCACACGACGTAGGCCTGCCGCCCCTCCGCGACCTCCTCGCCGATCCTCTCCCACGCGCGGCCGACCCAGCCCGGATGCACCTTCGCCGGCACGACCCGGCTCACGATCGGTGAGCGCCCGCGCGGCAGTTCCGTCAGGGTCGAGACCTCGAGGTCGCCGAGGACGGTCATCGCGATCGTCCGCGGAATCGGGGTCGCGGTCATCACCAGCACGTGCGGGCTCGCACCGTCACGGCCGCGGTTGCGCAGTGCGTCCCGCTGTTCGACCCCGAAGCGATGCTGTTCGTCGATGACGACGAGGCCCAGGTCGAAGAACTCCACGCCCTGCTGGATCAGCGCGTGGGTGCCGATGACGATGCCGGCGTCGCCGTTGACGGTGTCCAGCAGCGCCTGACGTTTGCGGGCCGCGGACATCGAGCCGGTCACCAGCGTCACCTTGGTCGCGAGTTCGTGGGCGCCGAGCTCACCGGCGGCGGCCAGGTCCCCGAGCATCGAGGTCAGCGACCGCGCGTGCTGCGCGGCGAGCACCTCCGTCGGCGCGAGCAGCGCGCACTGGTGTCCGGAGTCGACGACCTGCAGCATCGCCCGCAACGCCACGATGGTCTTGCCGGAACCGACCTCGCCCTGCAGCAGCCGGTTCATCGGGTGCGCCACCGACAGGTCGGCGGCGATCTCCTCGGCGACGGCGAGCTGACCGGTGGTCAGCTCGAAGGGCAAGCGCCGGTCGAATTCGGCGGCGATGCCGTCGTCGCGGCGCGCGCAGATCGGCGCGGTGCGCACGGCGACGTCGTGCCGGCGGCGCGCAAGCACCAGTTGCAGTGCGGTGGCCTCGTCGAAACGCAACCGCGCCCGCGCGGCGGTCACCTGATCCTTCGTGTCGGGCAGATGAATGGTGCGCAGCGCCTCGTCCAAGCCGACCAGGCCGTGCTCGCGGCGCACCCAGTCCGGCAGCGGGTCGTCGACGACCTCGAGCTGGTCGAGGATCTGCCGCACACAGCGCATCACCGTCCACGACTCGACGTCGCGGGTCGCCGGGTACATCGGGATCAGCGCCCGATCGAAGATCGACATGTCGATGCCGTCGCTGCCCTGCGCGCTGCGGGCCATCCCGGCCAGCGCGCCCGCACCGCGGACCCGGGTCGGCGCGGGTGTCGTTCCCCCGACCTCCGCGTCACGCGGTTCGGGAAGGATGACGTAGCTGGGATGGGCCAGGCTCCACTTGTCCCGGAAGTACTTCACGGTTCCCGAGAACATGCCGCGCACGCCGGGCTTGATGTTGTATTTGACCTTGTGCGGGTTGAAGAACGTCACGTCGATCTTCTGCCGGTCCGAAACCAGCACGACCGCGAGCCGCGTGCCGGGCCGGCTCTTCATCCGCACCTCGTCGGCCTTCTCGACCCGCGCGATGATCGTGACGTGCTGGCCTTCCTCCGGCTGCGCGTCGCCGAGTTCGGCGCCCTGGGTCGCGTAGCGGTGCGGGTAGTGGCGCATCAGGTCCTCGACGGTGGACATGCCGAACGCGTCGAACAGGGCGTCGGCGGTCTTGCGTCCGAGAAGATGATCGAGTCGGTCCGCGAGTGTCGCCACTGCCGTCCTTTCGCCGTGTCCGCTTCTACCCGGTTCGGCGCCTACTCGACGCCGAGTTGCAGCAGGTCGCTGCCCTGTCCCCCGTGATACACCACGACCTCCACCTCGGGATGGTGCGCGTCGAGGTGGGCGGTCAGCTGTTCGGCGAGGCCCTCGGGAGCGCCGGAACCGACCAGCATCGTCACGAGTTCTCCACCCGCGGCGAGGACCTTGTCGAGAAGCGACGCGCCCGCTGCCACCAGATCATGCTCGATGACTACGACATCGTGGCCGGACAAACCGAGGCTGTCGCCGGGCTCGCACGTTCCCACCCAGGTCAGGGCACGTTCCTGCGCGATGCGCAGCGAGCCCCAGCGGGTCGTCGCGGCGGCCTCGGTCATCGTGAACGCGTCGTCGACCGAGTCCCGTCCGGCGTCGTGCACGGCGAGGGACGCGAGCCCCTGCACCATCGACCAGCTCGGCAGGAACATCACCGACCGATGGTCGTCGCGGGTCGCCGCCCCGACGGCGATGAGGTTCTGCTCGCTGAGCGAACCGTTGGGCAGCACCAGCACCTCGGGGGCGTCGACCGCGCGGATCGCGTCGAGCACTCCGGGAATGGTCATCGGGCGGTCGGCCCGGACGACGACGGCCCCTTCGGCCTCGAACAGCTCGGCGGCGCCGTC
>Ga0182742_1001226_pt1 | contig 34201 bp, 35 predicted proteins | sample eDN5th37CBELigMG_FD_128880 | JGI IMG/M metagenome (GOLD analysis project Ga0182742, IMG submission 128880) | Enriched Miracle-Growth compost microbial communities from Emeryville, California, USA - eDNA 5th pass 37_C BE-Lig MG (version 2)... ... | reverse complement strand
CTTTGGATAAGAGCATCGTTCGGCGCGGAAAACCGGATCCACTTTTCGCTCGCGCGGCCCGCTGGGTCCGCACGATGCTCTAAGCATCATCTGCTAATGATGCTGAATGCACCCCTTCGTCATGGCCGTCCCCGGACTTGATCCGGGGATTGATCCGGCCATCCACGTCTTGCGGAACCACTGCGGTGCAAAGACGTGGATCCCCGGGACAAGCCCGGGGATGACGGTAATCCCTCACCCCTGCCCTTCGCGCGTCAGAGCCCGGAAAACGGCCGGCGAAGCCGCGTCCCGGCGGGTCATGGCCCGCCCGTGCGCCCGAACCACAGCCCGAACAGGGCCGCGAGGGAGACCAGGGCCAGGAAGCCGTTGAAGATCACGAAGAGGTAAGGGGGGATGCGCTCCACGTCCGGCTGCGGCGGCTGCGATCCCGTGAACAGCTGGCGCCACACGGCGGCCCCGAAACAGAAGGCGCTGAACAGCACCAGCACGGAGCCGGTGGAGATGATCATCCATTCCGGCACCACGCCTTCCAGAAGCTTCTTCGCGCCGATGCCTGAGGCGAGCGAGGCCAGACCCGTCCGCACCCAGGCGGCATAGGTGCGCTCGGCGGCGAAGACAGTTCGGTTGGCGGCGAGTTCCGTGCGCCGGTCGGCACTGTCCTTGAGCTGAACGGTGGCCTTGGCGGTCGTCCTGGCGGCGGCGTGGGTCTGCTCGGCGGCTTCTTGCGTGTTCTCCGCCGCTTCCTGGGTCTGGGTTGCTGCTTCCTCGGCGTGCTCGACGCTGCGCTTGAGCTTTTCCTCGACGGGTGGCGTGGTCATGCATCCTCCATTCGATGGAGGCACAACGCGCAGGATCGCGAAAACGGTCTGTCTACAGCCGCCGCAACGCCACGGTCTCGATCCGGTGGCTCGCGCCCTTCTTCAGGATCAGGCTCGCGCGCTGGCGGGTGGGCACGATGTTTTCGCGCAGGTTCAACAGGTTGATGCGGTTCCACAACCCGTCCGCGATGCCGATGGCCTCCGCCTCGGGCAGCTCCGCATAGCGGCGAAAGTAAGAGAGCGGGTCGCGGAAGGCCGTGTGGCGAAGCCGCAGGAAACGGTTCACGTACCAGCGGTGCAGGTCTTCCTCGTCGGCATCGATATAGACCGAGAAATCGAAGAAGTCGGACACGAAGGGGATCGCCTCCCCGTCCTTCGGCAGGCGCGCGGGCTGGAGCACGTTCAGCCCCTCGACGATGAGAATGTCCGGCCGGTCGACCGTGGTTTCCTCGCCCGGCACCACGTCATAGACCAGGTGCGAATAGAGCGGCGCCTTCACGTTGCGCTTGCCGGCCTTGATGTCGGCGAGAAAGCGCAGGAGCTTGCCCGTATCGTAGCTCTCCGGAAAGCCCTTCCGCTCCATCAGGCCCAGCCGCGTCAGCTCGGCATTGGGCAGGAGGAAGCCGTCCGTGGTGACGAGGTCCACCTTCGGGGTGTTGGGCCAGCGGGCGAGAAGGGCCTTGAGCACGCGCGCCGTGGTGGATTTGCCCACCGCCACCGAGCCCGCGACCCCGATGATATAGGGCACCTTCTCCTCCTCCTCGGCGAGCAGGAAGCGCTGGGTCGCCCGGAAAAGCCCCTGCGTCGCCGCCACGTAGAGCGAGAGCAGGCGCGACAGCGGCAGGTAAATCGCCGCCACCTCGTCGAGGGAGATCGGGTCGTTGAGGGATTGCAGCCGCACCACCTCGTCGGCGGTGAGCGTCATGGGCGCGTCGGCGCGCAGTTTCGCCCATTCGTCCCGGGTGAAGGTGCGATAGGGCGAGAGGTCGTCCTCGGCCTCGAGCGGAACCACGTTGGGCTGGTCCATGCGAGCCCCCTTTTGTGACGTCATGACATCACGTCACGACTTGCGCGCGGCCTTCTCGGCAAGCCCCGACTGCCCGGTGCGGCGCTCCAATTCGGCCATGACGTCACTTAGCGGAATATCCGCGCCCTGCAACACGACCAAAAGATGATACAGCACGTCCGCCGCCTCGGCGACGAGGTTCTGCCGGTCGCCCTGGACGGCCGCGATGGCGGCCTCGACCGCCTCCTCGCCCAGCTTCTTGGCGGCCTTGGAGGGCCCACCGCCGATGAGCTTGGCCGTATAGGATTCGGTGGCGGGCGCCGCGGCGCGCTGGGCCACGATGCGGGCGAGATCGTCGAGGGTGAAAGCGGTCATGGTGGAACTAGCCCGGTAATGTGACGACAAGGGGACCGTTGCGGGTCGCGACGACCGTGTGTTCGTACTGGACCGTCGGCGCGCGAGGATCGCTGAGCAGCGTCCAGTCGTCGTCGCCGTCCGTCGCCGAGGTCGCGCCCAGGGACAGGAAGGGCTCCACCGTGAAGACGAGGCCCTCGTTCATGATCCGCCGCTCGGAGCGATCCGGCCAGGTGGCGATTTCCCCCGGCTCCTCGTGAAGGGAATGGCCGATCCCATGGCTCGCCAGGTTGCGGACCAGGGTATAGCCGTTCTTCTGGGCGAATTGGCCGATGGCTTGGCCGATCCCGGCGAGCGGCCTGTCGGCGCCGACCTGGCGCAGGCCGACCCACATGGCGCGGCGCCCGTCCCGGCAGAGGCGCCTGGTGGCGTTCGTGACCGGCGGGACCGCGAAGGACGCGCCGGTATCGGCGAAGAGGCCGTTCTTTTCCGCCGAGATGTCGATGTTGACGAGATCACCCGCCTCGATGCGCCGGGAGCCCGGGATGCCGTGGGCGATCTCCTCGTTCACGCTGATGCAGGTGGCGCCGGGAAAGTCATAGGCGAGTTCCGGGCCGGAGCGGGCGCCCTCCTGTTCGAGGAGCCTGCGGCCGAGCATGTCGAGCTCCGCCGTCGTCATCCCGGGCTCCAGCGCGGCCGCCATGGCTTCCAGGGTATTGGCGACGATCCGGCCGATTTCCTTGAGCTTGGTCAGATCATCTTCGTTGGAGACCGTCATGTGGTCGAATTTCCTGATGGCTTTCAGCGGGCGGGCCGCCCGATCGAGGACGAGTTTATCCTGAAACGATGTTCAATGCCGAGCGGCCGGGCTTTTCGCAGGCTCGTCGAGGCGCATTTTCAGCCCGGCCTTCGCCATATAGGCCTTCGCTTCCGAAATCGTATGCGTGCCGAAATGGAAGATGGAGGCCGCGAGCACCGCGCTGGCATGGCCCTCTTTCACGCCGTCGACGAGGTGATCGAGATTGCCGACGCCGCCGGAGGCGATGACGGGCACGGAAACCGCGTCGGCGATGGCGCGCACCAGCGCGAGATCGTAGCCGCCCTTGGTGCCGTCCCGGTCCATGGAGGTGACGAGGAGTTCCCCTGCCCCGAGCTCCGCCACCTGCCGGGCGAAGGCGATGGCGTCGATGCCCGTGGCGTTGCGGCCGCCATGGGTGAAGATCTCCCAGCGCGGCTCCTCGCCCTCGCCCGAGACCTTCTTGGCGTCGATGGCCACGACGATGCATTGATTGCCGAATTTCTCCGCGGCCTCGCGCACGAAATCGGGGTTCTTCACGGCGGCGGTGTTGATCGACACCTTGTCGGCCCCGGCGAGCAGGAGCCTGCGGATGTCCTCCACCGTGCGCACGCCGCCGCCCACGGTCAGGGGCATGAAGCAGGCTTCCGCCGTGCGCTGCACCACGTCGAGCAGGATTCCCCTCGCCTCGTGGCTCGCGGTGATGTCGAGGAAGCAGAGCTCGTCGGCGCCGGCCGCGTCATAGGCTTTCGCGGCTTCCACCGGATCGCCCGCGTCGACGAGGTCGACGAACTGCACGCCCTTCACGACGCGGCCGTCCTTGACATCGAGACATGGAATGAGGCGAACTTTCAACATCAGGCATTGTCCTTGCGCGTGGCGCGCAGCGCCGCCAGCGCCTCGACCGGGTCGATGCGCCCGTCATAGAGCGCGCGGCCGGAGATGGCGCCGTCGAGCACGGCGCAATCGGGTTCGGCGAGGCGCTCGATATCGGCCATGGAGGCGAGGCCCCCGGAGGCGATGACCGGGATCGAGACGGCCCGGGCCAAGCCCAGCGTCATCGGGAAGTTGAGCCCCTTGAGGATGCCGTCGCGGGCGATGTCCGTGTAGATGATCGCGGCCACGCCCGCGTCCTCGAAACGCCGGCCGAGCTCTTCCGCCGAGAGGGTCGAGGTCTGGGCCCAGCCTTCCACGGCCACGAGACCGTCCTTGGCGTCGATTCCCACCGCGATCTTGCCCGGATGGAGGCGCGCGGCCTCGCGCACGAAAGCCGGATCGCGCACGGCCGCCGTCCCGATGATCACCCGGGCGACGCCCTTGGCGAGCCAGCCCTCGACCGTCTTCATGTCGCGGATGCCGCCGCCGAGCTGCACGGGAATTTTCACGCGTGCGAGAATGTTTTCCACGGCGGAGGCATTCATCGGCTTGCCCGCGAAGGCGCCGTCGAGATCGACCACGTGCAGCCACTCGAAGCCCTGCGCCTCGAAGGTGGCGGCCTGGTCGGCCGGATCGTCGTTGAACACGGTGGCCTGGTCCATGTCGCCCTGGATCAGGCGGACGCATCGGCCCTCCTTCAGGTCGATTGCGGGATAGAGAATCACGGGCGCCACCTCAGGAAATTGGCGATGAGCTTGAGGCCGAGCGCCTGGCTCTTTTCGGGGTGAAACTGGGTGCCGACGATGTTGTCGCGCCCGACGATGGCCGTGACCGGCCCGCCGTAATCGGTGGTGGCGACCACATCGGTCGGATCGGACGGGGCGAGCGCATAGGAATGCACGAAATAGGCGTGCAGCCCGTCAGGCCCGGTGGGAATGCCGTCCATGAGCGGATGGGGCCTCGCCAGGGCGAGGGTGTTCCAGCCCATATGCGGCACTTTCAGGGAAGGATCCTCCGGCTCGATGGCCTTCACGTCGCCCCGGATCCAGTCGAGGCCGGGACTCGTGGTGTGCTCGAGGCCGCGGGTCGCCATCAGCTGCATGCCCACGCAGATGCCCAGGAAGGGCACGCCCTCCTCCCGCACCCGGCGCCGGAGCACCTCCACCATGCCGGGCACGGAATCGAGCCCGCGGCGGCAATCGGCGAAGGCGCCGACGCCCGGCAGCACGATCCGGCCGGCCCGTGCCACGAGGGTCGGGTCGGAGGTGACATTGATGCTCTGGTCGAGGCCCGCCTCGCGGGCGGCGCGCTCGAAGGCCTTGGCGGCGGAGTGCAGGTTGCCCGAACCGTAATCGATGATCGCGACGCTCACCGGGGACGCTCCGCATCGGGGAAGAGACCGATCACCGGATCCGGCCTCTTGAAGGTGGATGGAACCGGCCCGAGGGCCGGATTGCGGGGAGAGGCCGAGGCGGGGCCGGGGCGCTGCGCGAGCCAGCGGGCATAGGCCTTCGCCTCCGCTTCGTCTTGATCGGCGGCAGACACCACGTCCGCGAGGGCAAGTCCATGGCGGGCGAGCGTCCAGCGCCTGAGGCTGTTGGCCTCGAGGCCGATCAGGACCTGCAGGAGCAGCACCGCCACGGTGGCGGCGGCCTCATGCACCTCGAGCAGCTCCAGGAGCCCGCCGAAGGCGAAGACGAGCACGAGCACGCCGAGCCCGGCGAGCCAGAGCCGGTGGGCGAAGAACCAGAGGAAGGTGAAGAAGAAGGCGCCCCACGAGAACGCATCCCTCACGAGTTCCGCCTCCTCCAAAGCAGACGGGTCACCCGGCCGCGCATCGCGCGGGAGGTGCAGGGTATAGGTGGCCATGGCGTCGTTTCCTCGCGCCCGGTCCGGCAGGCCGGAACGGATCCGGCCGGACAGGGCGTCTCCTGCGTGAACTTAGAGCGTACCCTTGGTGGAGGGAACGCGCCCCTCTTCCCTTGGGTCCAGTGCCACGGCCTGACGCAAGGCCCGTGCCAAACCCTTGAAGCAGCTCTCGGCGATGTGGTGGCTGTTCTCCCCGTAGAGCGTCTCCACATGCAGGGTGAGCCCCGCCTGGACGGCGAAGGCCTGGAAGAACTCGCGCACCAGCTCGGTGTCGAACACGCCGATCTTCTCGGTCGGGAAGGAGGTGCGGAAGACCAGGAAGGGGCGGCCGGAGATGTCGAGGGCGACCCGGGTCAGGGTCTCGTCCATCGGCAGGTGGATATCCGCATAGCGGGTGATGCCCTTCTTGTCGCCGAGCGCCTTCAGGAAGGCCTGGCCCAGCGCCAGTCCCGTATCCTCCGTCGTATGATGCTGGTCCACGTGCAGGTCGCCCGCCACCTTCACGGTCAGGTCGAAGAGACCGTGTCGGGCGAAGAGTTCCAGCATATGGTCGAGGAAGCCGACTCCTGTGGAGATCTCGGCCTTGCCGGTGCCGTCGAGGGCGATCGACACGGCCACATCGGTCTCGGCGGTGCGACGGCTGACGCTCGCGGAGCGCATCATGACATTCCTTTGCGGAGATTGAGACGCCGCCTTCTACCAAGACCGCACGAGAAACGCTACCCGCGTTGCTTTTAGGCAATGAATGATTAAGTCAGGGGCATCACCGTCCCCTCCCCGTCCGCTGGAGTTTCCCCGTGTCCGAAGACGCCACCCCCCGCATGCACGCCACCACGATCCTCATGGTCCGCAAAGGGAACCGCGTCGTCATCGGCGGCGACGGACAGGTCAGCTTGGGTCAGACCATCGTGAAGGGCAATGCGCGCAAGGTCCGCCGCCTCTCCAAGGGCGGGGTGATCGGCGGCTTCGCCGGCTCGACGGCCGATGCCTTCACCCTCTTCGAGCGGCTGGAGGCCAAGCTCGAGCAATATCCGGGCCAGCTCACCCGCGCCTGCGTGGAGCTCACCAAGGATTGGCGCACGGACCGTTACCTGCGCCGCCTGGAGGCGATGATGCTCGTGGCCGACAAGGAGGTGGGCCTGCTCCTCTCCGGCGCCGGCGACGTGCTGGAGCCGGAAAACGGCGTCGCGGCCATCGGCTCGGGCGGCAATTACGCGCTCGCCGCCGCACGCGCCCTCGCCGACAGCGATCTGGACGCGGAGACCATCGTGCGCCGTTCTCTCGCGATCGCGGCCGAGATCTGCGTCTATACGAATTCGAACCTCGTCATCGAAACGCTGGACGTCGCCTGATCGCCCTCATGGCCACCCGGACCCGATCCGGGAATGACGACAACACCCTGGACCAAAGCATATTATGAGCACATTCTCCCCCCGCGAAATCGTTTCCGAACTCGACCGCTACATCGTCGGCCAGAACGACGCGAAGCGCGCCGTCGCCATCGCCCTGCGCAACCGCTGGCGGCGCCAGCAGCTCGAAGGCAGCCTGCGTGAGGAAGTCGCGCCGAAGAACATCCTGATGATCGGCCCCACCGGCTGCGGCAAGACGGAGATTTCCCGCCGCCTCGCCAGGCTCGCGAATGCTCCCTTCATCAAGGTCGAGGCGACGAAGTTCACGGAAGTCGGCTATGTGGGCCGCGACGTGGAGCAGATCGTGCGCGATCTCATGGAGATCGGCATCGGCCTCGTGAAGGAGGAACGCCGCCGCCAGGTGCAGGCGAAGGCGCATATCGCGGCGGAGGAGCGCGTGCTCGATGCGCTCGTGGGCTCCACCGCCAGCGCCGCCACGCGGGATGCGTTCCGCAAGAAGCTGCGCAACAACGAGCTCGACGACAAGGAGATCGAGATCGAGCTGCAGCAATCGGGCGGGGGCGGCATGCCCATGTTCGAGATTCCCGGCATGCCCGGCGCGTCGGTCGGCGCGATCAATCTCTCCGACATGTTCGGCAAGGCCTTCGGAGGCCAGCGCAAGACGCGCCGCACCACGGTGAAGGAGGCCTATGAGCCGCTGGTCACGGAAGAGGCCGACAAGCTTCTCGACCAGGACGCGATCGTGCAGGAGGCCCTGCGCCAGGTGGAGAACAACGGCATCGTGTTCCTCGACGAGATCGACAAGATCTGCGCCCGCGAGGGTCGCTCCGGCGCCGACGTGTCGCGCGAGGGCGTGCAGCGCGATCTCCTGCCGCTGATCGAAGGCACCACGGTCTCGACGAAATACGGGTCGGTGAAAACCGACCACATCCTCTTCATCGCATCGGGCGCGTTCCATGTGTCGAAGCCGTCGGACCTGCTGCCGGAGCTTCAGGGCCGCCTTCCCATCCGCGTGGAGCTCTCGCCGCTCAACGTGGAGGATTTCAAGCGCATCCTCACGGAGACGGAGGCGAGCCTCATCAAGCAATCCGTCGCGCTCCTGCGCACGGAAGGGGTGGAACTGGTGTTCACGGAGGATGCCATCGACGCGCTGGCGCAGGTGGCGGTCGAGGTGAACAACACGGTCGAAAACATCGGCGCGCGCCGCCTGCAGACGGTGCTGGAGCGCGTCCTCGACGACATCTCCTTCACGGCGCCCGACCGCTCGGGCGAGTCCGTGACCATCGACGCCGCCTACGTGCGCGGCGAAGTGGAAAGCCTCGCCAAGAACACGGATCTCAGTCGCTTCATCCTGTGAGGGTCGACACGTGACGCGGTCTCGCACGGTGCCGCGTCACTGGCTTCACGCGGCTTCGAGCTTTCGCCATTCCGGCAAGGGGAAGAGGCGGTCATAGGCCCAGTTGAACGCGAGAGCGTAGCCCATGTAGAAAAGGGCGAAGGACACGTCCATCAGGAAGGCCTGCCACAGGCCGATGCCGAGATACCAGGCGATGCCCGGCAGCAGCACGATCAGAAGTCCGGCCTCGAACAGGACCGCATGGACCAGGCGGATCGGGCCGGTCTTGGCCGTGCTTTTGCGAACGCGCTGCATGACGCGGTCGAAGCCGAGATTGTAGGCGTAGTTCCAGAGCGTCGCGATGGTCGCGCTGGCAAGCCCGATCACGCCGATATCGTGCATGGGCTCGGCGAAGGCCCAGGCGCCGAGGGGCGTCACGAGAAGAAGCCCGATGATCTCGAAGCTGATGGCGTGACGGATGCGGTCGCGTGTGGTGCGCATGGGAGCCCCCAGGGGAAAGGTCCGGGTCGTCCCGGACGATTGTCCCAGAAGGCTGGGGGAGGCCGTCCTCGCTTGGCCGTCATATAGGCGCGCCGCTTCGCAAACTCAAGCGATCCTGGTTCCATGGCGGCGCGTTCCGAAGAGCTCCTCGAATGGATTCCGGGCCTGCCTCCACCTTCATCCTGAGGAGCAGCCGCAAGGCTGCGTCTCGAAGGATCATCCAGAGATCACTGGAGACGCCCTCGTCCTTCGAGACGTTTCGCTCCTCAGGATGGGGGCTGTGTGGTGCAGCGGGGCGAGGGAGAAACCATATCGATCCTTGCTGGCGGAACCGGCGGGTTCGCTTCGACTTAGCCCACCATGAATCCGGAGTTGCAGGACCTGAAAGCGAAGGCGCTCGCCATCCATGAGCGCCTCTGCGCGGTCTATGGCTGTCCGGTTCCCTATTTCCATTCCTTCGATCCGCTGAGCGAGCTGATCTCCTCGCTCCTGTCGCATCGCACCCGCAACGCGGATTCCGGCCGCGCCTTCAAGGCCCTGCGGGCGCGCTATGCCGATTGGGCGGCGCTGATGAACGCCCCCGTGGAGGAGGTGGAGGACACGATCCGGGGCGTGACCTGGCCGGAGCAGAAGGCGCCGCGCCTGCAGGCGGTGCTGCGGGCGATCGAGGAGCGGCACGGCAGCCTCTCCCTCGACTTCCTGAAGGAGATGCCCGTGGAGGAGGCGCGCGCCTGGCTCGAGGGCATTCCGGGCATCGGGCCCAAGACGAGCGCGGCGGTGCTGTCGTTCTCCAACCTGCGCAAGGCCGCCCTGCCGGTCGACAGCCACCACCATCGGGTCGCCATGCGCACGGGGCTGATCGAGCGGGGCGTAGCCGTCGGGCCGTCCCATGCGATCCTCTTCGGGCTTCTGCCGCCCGAATGGGACGCGCAAGCCGTTTACGACAACCACGAGGTGATGATGCTGCATGGGCAGCGCTGCTGCTTCTTCGGCAATCCCGCCTGCGGGCGCTGCGCGATTCTCAATCTGTGCCCGACGGGGCAGGGGAGGGTGTGGGAGGACCGCGCCCCTTCCGCGGCGCCGCCGGACGTGGATGCCCCGGCCGGGGAGGCCTCACGTTTTCGCGAGAGCCGTTAGACAAAAAAGCTTGTCAGCGGAACGACCTCCTGTGTGAGGCGTTCGCATCCCGACACACGAATGATTTGGAGGAGTTACCTCATGAGAAAGATCCTCATGGCTTTCGCTGCGACGGCGGCTCTCGGCACCTTCGGGCTCAGCGCCCCGGCTTCGGCCGCCCAGGCGCAGACCGCTCCGGTGAATGAGATCGTCGCCGCAATTCAGAACGGCCAGGTCAACGCCGAATATTCCCAGCATCGCCGCCATGTGAGCCGCCGCCATGTGAGCCGCGGCTATCATGCCCCGCGCCGCTACTCCCGCGGTCGCTATTACGGGCGTCCTTATGGCTATTATCGTCGCCATAACCATGGCAATGCGCTCGCGGCCGGCGCCGTCGGCCTGGCGACCGGTGCCATCATCGGCGGAGCCATCGCCCAGTCGCAGGCGGCTCCGGCCAACCGCAGCGTCTCCTATTGCGCGCAGCGCTTCAGATCCTACGACCCGGCCTCGGGCACCTATCTCGGCTATGACGGCCGGCGTCATCCCTGCCCGTAAGGCGTGTCCGCGACGCGCCTGACGAGAGGCTCAATGAAAAGCCCCTCGATGAGGTCTCTCATCGAGGGGCTTATTCATGTGACGGCGTCCGCCCGTCAGATGACGTAGATGTCCGAATAGGCCAGGGCCGCCTTGTTGGTCAGATAGACGATGAGCTGCTTGGCGGCCGCGCCGGAGCCATCGGGGTCGTAATAGAGATAGCCCTTGGCCTTGTCGTAGATCAGGTAATCGTTGGCGTCGTTGGCGTGAGAGCCCACCACGAACTTGGAGCTGTTCAGGCGGCCCACGCCTCCCAGCTTCGGCATGTATTTGTTGTCGATCTTCAGGTAGCCGTCGGCGCTTCTGTTGAAGTCGGTGATCTTGTCGTAGGAGGCGCTTCCGGGCCGGTGAGCCGCGAACACGAAGGTGTCGCTGCCGGAGCCCCCGGTGAGGATGTCCTTGCCGGCGCCGCCGTCCAATATGTCGTTGCCCGATCCGCCATTGAGGCGATCGGCCCCGGCTCCTCCCTTGAGCACGTTCTTGGCCGTGTTCCCGACGATCCGGTCGTTGCCGCTGCCGCCGACGGCATTCTCGATCAGGGACCGGGGATTGCCCTGGTACAGGCGCGCATTGGCCACGTTGCCCAGGGCAGGGCGGTAGGCCGCGGTGCCGTCGAGGTCCGCCAGCTGGCCTTTGCTGAAGGTGGAAAAAGCTCCGGGCCGGAGGTCGACGAGAAGGCCGGTCGTGTAGGCGGACAGATCGTAGGTGTCGGTTCCGCCGCCGTCCCAGACCGTCATGAAGATCGTGTTGCCGATGGGCGTGCCCCAGCTCACCCCGTTGATGGTGAACTGGCCGGTCTTGGGGCTCCAGCGATAGACCGTATTGCCCGCATTGGCGCTGAAATTCGCGCCGTACATATATTGAAGGGCCGCGATATCGTCCTGCATGTAGGTGGTCGGGTTGTCGCTCGTGACATTGCCCCGGACGAAATCCGTCTGGGCGCCCGTATAGCTCCGGTACGTCATGAGGGAGTAGTTCCAGTTGTCCTCGGCGGGCGGGAGGAAAATGGAATCGGCCGGGCCCTCGGGATGCCCGTGCTGCAGACCCAGGGCGTGGCCGAACTCATGGAAGATGGTCGCGTAGCCCCAGTTCCCGAGATCGGGGATCAGATAGGTCGGCCCCCCGCTCGGATTCATCCATATGTCCCCGTCCTGGGGAGATCCGCTCGGGAGGTAGGCCCAGGCCGTGGACGGGACGTTCGACATGGCGAACCGGACATGGGCGAACTGGTTCGGCTGGCCCTCGGTGAAGGTCAGGTTGGTGTAGAGCGCCACATAGATGGCCGCGTCCCTGAGGGCGAATTTCTGAGTCCCGTTGACGGCGCCGAAGCCGTTCGTGTTCTCGCCCTGGGCGTAGCCGAAGCCATAGCCGCCGGGATCGGTCGGGAAAGCGAAGGTGAGGCGGGAGATCTCCCACGCAAAGCCCGACAGGAGGGCATCGACGGAGCGATTTCCGGAAAAAGCGACAGTTCGGGACACGGCGACCTCACCCTTGGAACAGGTGCAATGTTATTATAGTTCGTGCGGGCGCATGGCCGCGTGTGCGCCCGCACATGATGGGTCCCGGCGCCTTACTTCGCGGCGATGACCGCGATCTCGACCTTGAACGGGGGAGCGGCGAGCTTCGCCTCGACGGTCGCGCGGGCAGGGGTGTTGCCGGGGGAGACCCAGGCGTCCCAGACCGCGTTCATCTCCTGGAACGTCGACATATCCGTCAGCCAGATATTGACCATCAGGAGCTTCGACTTGTCGGTGCCGGCCTCGGCCAGCAGGCTGTCGATGATGGAGAGGATTTCCTGCGTCTGCTCGGTGACGCTCTTGCCGGCGGCCTGGTTGGCGACCTGACCTGCGAGATAGACCGTGTCGCCGTGAACGACGGCCCCGCTCATGCGCGGGCCGGGCTTGATGCGTTGAATCGTCATGATGTGCCCCTTTCAAGAAGACTGCGCCCGCTTGTCCGACGGGCAGACCCTCATGGTCAAGAGGGCTGATTGAGAAGGGTGCGAACGACGTTCATGTGAGGCTTGATGCAACGCTGGTAATAGCTCTTTCCGCGTTCCTGCGCCTGATGGAGTTCTTCCTTGCTCATGGTGCGAGCAAGCTGCATCGCGTTCGCAAGCGCCTTGTCGTCCATGATGTCCATATGCGTGCCCGTATACATCCAGGCGAAGCCTTCGATTTTGTCGGCTCGCACACCTTTGCCTTCCACATGGAGGATGCCGAGTTCGTTGCCTGCCGATAATCGCCGCGCCTGGCTGCGAATTCATACCAGCGCGCGGCCTCGGCGTAATCAACGGCAACACCCTCGCCCTTGCGATAGGCCTGCCCGAGATTCAATGCTGACAGCACACTGCCCTTCTCTGCGCCGCGTTTGTACATCTCGAAAGATCGCTTCAGGTCCGGAGGCATAGCTTTGCCTTCACGATAGAAGATGCCGAGGTTGCAATATGCCTGGGCATCTCCTTTTCGAGCGGCCTTTTCAAACTCCTGGAGAGCTCTTTCATACTCGCCGCGCTGATAAGCCGCGATGCCCTTGCGTATGTCCGCCTCGGCCTTTGAGCCGAAGAGGACTGAAAGGATGATCCCCAGGACCATGAAACCCCACCGACGCGACATCGCCGTCCCGGCCGTCTTACGGTTTGCCAGCATGAGAACCTCAATTGCGATACATGATATCGTGATTTTATCTCGGCGCTCAGGCAAGAGTTCGAAAGGCATTCAGTAGAGGGTCGTCCTCTGCCGCTCGGGTAACGCCTTATCGTAAGCCTCGCCGTCGAACCGGTTCTGGGTTACGGCGGCAAGGATCCGGCCAGCACTCGGCAGGGCGCTGCGGGCCACGTGCATCTGCGGATTCCACAGCTGCGAGCGCAGGATCGCGCGGGCGCATTGGAAAAAGACCGCCTCCACGGTGATTGCGATGACGGATTTGGGCGCCTTCCCGTCGACGGAAAAGCTCTCGAGCAGGGCGGGTTCGACGCAGATCGCGGCCTTTCCGTTCACGCGCAGGGTCTCGCCCATTCCGGGAATCAGGAAAAGCAGGGCCACCTGCGGATCGCGCACGATGTTGCGAAGCGAATCGATGCGGTTGTTGCCCCTCCGATCCGGAATCAGCAGGGTCCTGTCATCCTCAACCCGCACGAAGCCCGGCGCGTCCCCGCGGGGCGAGCAGTCCAAACCCTCGGGGCCGCGCGTGGCGAGCGTCAAAAAGGGCGCGGCCTCAATGAAGGCGCGGTACTCGGGAATAATCCGGTCGACCTCCTTCAGGATCGAGGCCTCGCCGGGCTGGTCATAGAGCGCCTCGAGCTCGGCGATGCTGGTGATCGTGGCCGCCATGGAGGCCCCTCCCGATGGTGATCGATGCCGAGGCATAGCCCTGCCTCCCGGTTCCTGCAACGGGGGGATGCCCTACGCGGACTTGTGCCCTCGAAGGTGACATGAAAGAGGTGGAAGGGAAGGAATCCCACCATGACCGCCTCCATCGACACAGCCGCCAAGGACTCCAAGGACGCCAAGCGCCCGCCCTATATGGGCTATGCCATGGCGGCCGTGGGGGCGACGCTGTTTTCCACCAAGAGCATCCTCATCAAGCTCGCCTATGGCTACGGCATCGATGCGGAGACCACGCTCGCCCTGCGCATGATCCTCGCCCTGCCGTTCTATCTCGTCATCGGCGTTCACGCCTTCGCCAGCCTGAAGGCCGCCGGAAAGGCGCTGCCGGATGCGAAGCTGTGGCTGCGCATGATCGGGGTCGGGCTCGTGGGCTACTGGACGTCGAGCTATCTCGATTTCAAGGGGCTCGAATACATCTCCGCGCATTTCGAGCGGCTGATCCTGTTCACCTATCCGCTCTTCGTCGTGCTCATCGGCGCGGCCTTCTTCCGCCAGCGCGTCAAGCCGAAGGCGCTGCTCGCCTTCGCGGTGAGCTATGTGGGCCTGGCGCTGATGTTCTCGCAGAACTTTTCCGCCTCCGGCACGAGCACCATGACAGGCACGCTCTTCGTGCTGTCCGCCGCCGTCACCTTCGCGCTCTATCAATTGCTCGCCAAGCCCCTGATCATGACGATCGGCCCGCAAGTGTTCACCTGCATCGCCATGAGCGCGGCGGGCGTGGCCGTCATCCTGCAATTCCTCGTGACGCATCCGGTCGAGAACCTGTTCGTGTCGGCTCCCTTGTGGGGTTTGAGCCTCGCGCTCGCCTTCGGGGCGACGGTGCTGCCCTCGTTCTTCATGAGCGCGGCCCTGAAGCTGATCACCCCGCAGGCCAATGCCACCATCGGCATGATGAGCCCGGTGGTCACCATCGTGCTCGCCATGGCGATCCTGGGCGATGCCATCGGGGTCGCGGATTGGCTGGGCGCCGCCCTCGTCATCCTGGGCATCGGCTGGTTCACGCTCTCGGAGCGCAAGGGCTGATTCCGGAACAGCCCCGCCAGGGCATCGTCAGGCATTGCCGATCAGGACGCCGGCTGCGAACACGAGCGCGCCGCCCAGCACCACCTGGAAGGCGGCGCGCCAGAAGGGCGTCTCCATGTAGCGGTTCTGGATGAACGCGATGGCCCAGAGCTCCACGAACACCACGGCGGCCGCGATGGTGGTGGCGGTCCAGAAATGCGGGATCAGATAGGGCAGGGCGTGGCCCAGCCCGCCGAGGGCGGTCATGACGCCGGAGGCGAGGCCCCGCTTGACCGGCGAACCGCGCCCGGAGAGCTTGCCGTCGTCGTGGGCTGCTTCCGTGAAGCCCATGGAGATGCCGGCGCCGACCGAGGCCGAGAGCCCCACCAGGAAGGTTTGCCAGGTATCCTGCGTGGCGAAGGCCGCCGCGAAGATCGGCGCCAGGGTCGAGACGGACCCGTCCATCAGGCCGGCGAGCCCCGGCTGCACGAAGGTGAGGATGAACTGCCGCCGCTCCGTCTGGGCTTCCTCCTCCTTCACCGAATCCGGCGTATAGGCGAGGCCGAGGCGACGGGCGAGGGATTCATGCGCCATTTCGGCCGCCGCGAGGTCGCCAAGGAGTTTTCGGGTTGAGGCGTCGGTCACGCGCTTGGCGGCTTCCTCATAGAAGCGGTAGGCCTGGGCTTCCATGGTTTCGGCGGCGGCCCGCACCTTGTCGATGCCGAGGGGCCGCACCAGCCAGTCGGGCTTGCGCTCGTAATAGCCGCGCACATGCTCGCGCCGGATCAGCGGGATGGTCTCGCCGAAGCGCCGCCGGTGGAGGTCGATCAGGGACGTCCGGTGTCCGTCCTCCTCCACCGCCATCTCGTCGAAGACCCTGGCCGATTGCGGATAATCGGCCCGCAGGCCCTCCGCATAGGACCGGTAGATCCGGGCGTCGTCCTCTTCCGAGGAAATCGCGAGGGCGAGAATTTCCTGCTCGCTGAGGGAATCGAAGGGGCGGCGGTCGAAGCCGAAGACGCGCGAGAGCATGGGCAACCTCTTTGGAATGATTCTAAATAATGTGCCCCCAGTGGGAGGTCAATTCCAACCGGCCGCAGGGCAGGGCGCGGTGGCGCCCGCCACGAAGAACAGCAGGATTTGTCAAAAGCTCTCCGCTTTAGGTCGGGCCCACAATCCAGAGAGGGCAGGCCATCCTCGCGCGGGTCTCGGCTTACATCCACGATCATCACGACGAAGATCTCGGCCTCGACTTCCTGGCCGAAATCGCCTGCCTGTCGCCCTATCACTGGCATCACGTCTATCACGGCTATTTCGGCGCAACGGTCGCCGCGACCGTCAGGCGCCTGAGATTGCTGCGCGCCGCCGCCGACCGAGCTGCGGACGGACATCTATCTGCCGCTGAGGTGAGTGGCGCTTCGGGCAACAAAAAAGGCGCGGTCGAAACCGCGCCTTTCGGGTTCTTGAGATGCGATTCGAGGCTTACTCGCCGGCGGCCTTCTGCTGGTCGCGCTGGGCCTTTTCGGCGTCGCGCTCCGCCTTGAGCTGCTCGGTGAGGTCCTCGCCGGTCTCCTGGTTCACGACCTTCATGGACAGGCGGACCTTGCCGCGCTCGTCCATGCCGAGGAACTTCACCTTCACCTTGTCGCCTTCCTTGACGACATCCGTCACCTTGGCGACGCGGTTCTTGGCCAGCTCCGAGATGTGCACGAGGCCGTCGCGGGAACCGAAGAAGTTCACGAAGGCGCCGAACTCCATCACCTTCACGACCGTGCCGTCGTAGATCACGCCGACTTCCGGCTCCGCCACGATGGAGCGGATCCAGTTGTAGGCGGCCTTGATCGACTTGCCGTCGGCCGAGGCGATCTTGATGAGGCCGTCGTCGTTGATGTCGATCTTCGCGCCGGTCTTCTCCACGATCTCGCGGATGACCTTGCCGCCCGATCCGATGACTTCGCGGATCTTGTCGACGGGGATCTGCATCGTCTCGATGCGCGGCGCATGCTCGCCGAGCTCGGCGCGCGGAGCGGTCAGGGCCTTGTTCATCTCGCCCAGGATGTGAGCGCGACCGTCCCTGGCCTGATCGAGCGCGACGCGCATGATCTCCTCGGTGATGCCGGCGATCTTGATGTCCATCTGGAGCGAGGTGATGCCCGCTTCCGTGCCGGCCACCTTGAAGTCCATGTCGCCGAGATGGTCCTCGTCGCCGAGGATGTCGGACAGGACCGCGAAGCGCTCACCTTCGAGGATGAGGCCCATGGCGATGCCCGCCACCGGACGGCGCAGCGGCACGCCCGCATCCATGAGCGCCAGCGAGGAGCCGCAGACGGTGGCCATGGAGGAGGAGCCGTTCGACTCGGTGATCTCCGACACGACGCGGATCGTGTAGGGGAACTCGTGGGACGCCGGCAGCATCGGGTGGATGGCGCGCCAGGCGAGCTTGCCGTGGCCGATCTCACGACGGCCCGGCGAGCCCATGCGGCCCGTCTCGCCGACGGAGTAGGGCGGGAAGTTGTAGTGCAGCAGGAAGGTCTCCTTGCGGGTGCCCTCCAGCTCGTCGATGAACTGCTCGTCCTCGCCGGTGCCGAGCGTGGCCACCACGAGAGCCTGCGTCTCGCCGCGGGTGAAGATCGCCGAACCGTGGGTCCGGGGCAGAACGCCGACTTCCGACACGATCGGACGGACGGTCTTGAGGTCGCGGCCGTCGATGCGCTTGCCCTCGTCGAGGATGTTCCAGCGCACGATCTTGGCCTGGACGTCCTTGAAGACGGCCTTGACCTTCTCGGCATCGAACCTGGCTTCGCCCTCGGCCGGGCAGAGCGCGTCCATCACCTTCGCCTTCACGGCGTCGACGGCGTTGTAGCGGTCCTGCTTCCTGGTGATCTTGTAGGCCTCGCGCAGATCGTTCTCGGCGATCTCCAGAACGGCCTTCTCCACGTCGGAGACATCGGCGGGCTGGAAGTCGCGCGGCTCCTTGGCGGCCTTCTCGGCGAGGCGGATGATGGCCTCGATCACCGGCTGGAAGTGCTTGTGGCCGAACATCACGGCGCCGAGCATCACGTCCTCGGCCAGTTCCTTCGCCTCGGACTCGACCATGAGCACGGCGTCGGCGGTACCGGCGACCACGAGGTCGAGGGAGGTCTGGTCCATCTCCTGGAGCGGCGGGTTCAGCTTGTACTGGCCGCCGATATAGCCGACGCGGGCCGCGCCGACCGGTCCCATGAACGGAACGCCCGAGAGGGTCAGCGCGGCGGAGGCCGCCACCATGGCCACCACGTCAGGATCGTTCTCGAGGTCGTGCGAGAGCACGGTCACGATCACCTGGGTTTCGTTCTTGTAGCCGTCCACGAAGAGGGGACGGATCGGGCGGTCGATGAGGCGGGAGACGAGGGTCTCCTTCTCGGTCGGACGGCCTTCGCGCTTGAAGTAGCCGCCCGGGATGCGTCCGGCCGCGTAGGCGCGCTCCTGGTAGTTCACCGTGAGCGGGAAGAAATCGATGCCGGCCTTCGGCTCCTTGGCCGAAACGACGGTGGCGAGCACGGTGGTCTCACCATAGGTGGCGACCACGGCGCCATCGGCCTGGCGGGCCATGTGGCCGGTTTCGAGCGTGAGCTTGCGCCCACCCCAGATCAGTTCTTCGCGTTGTGTATCGAACATGTTTCGTCTTTCATGACAGCAGGAGCGGGGGCTCGATGCCATGAGCAAGACGGCAAGAAGCTCGTGAAGCGGGACATGCCGCTTCCCCAAGCGCCTTGCGATCCTGCCATGGTCATCGTGTCATCCGTCTCCTCAAAGGGGCGCGGGGACGTCTTTCTGTCGCGCCTGCGCCGGAGCGAACCAGCCGGATGGTCTCATCCGAACCGTTCGTGGGCTCCGGACATGATCCTCATCGATCGGGTCCGGAAAACCGTCCGGAGCCGTGCTCCGGACGGAAAGTTCAAAAGCTTAGCGGCGGATGCCGAGCTTCTCGATCAGGGTCCTGTAGCGGCTTTCGTCCTTCTTCTTCAGGTAGTCGAGAAGCGAACGACGCGACGAGACGAGCTTCAGGAGGCCACGACGGGAATGGTTGTCCTTCGTGTGGGTCTTGAAGTGACCGGTCAGGTTGTTGATCCGCTCGGTCAGAATGGCGACCTGCACCTCGGGGGAGCCCGTGTCGCCAGCCTTCTGGGCGAATTCGTTGATCAGCGCGTTCTTGCGCTCAGCAGTGATCGACATCGCATATCCTTTCAGGTTTGCTTTTTCGATAGGACCTGGGCCTTCGCGGCCTTGAGGTCGTCTTCGTCCGGGAGAGGCCGGGCCGGGATGTCGTCCAGCGCGGTCCGTCACCGTGACGGTCCTCCTGCAGGGTCAATCCCTGGAGGCGGGCGCACCATACACGAATTGTGAACAAGTGCCAGCGGAATCGTTTTTGCCAAGTCTGGAAGAGCAGGTCCGCCAAGGGCATGGGCCGTTGCGGCATGCCGCCGGAACAAGTTTCGGCGGCCGATGTTGGTGAACCAGATCCCCTTACATATAGGAAACCAACACCATGACCGCCAGCACTGCAGGCACGATGGACCTGACGTCCAACGAGACCGTGAAGAACATCTTCATCACCGGTCTTCAGAACGCGCATGCCCTCGAGAAGGAAGCGTTGCAGCTGATGCAGCGCCAGGTGGAGCGGTTCGAGAACTACCCGGAGATGTCGGATCTGCTGCGCACCCATATCCGCGAGACGGAAGGCCAGCTTCGCCGCCTTGACGAGATGCTGCACACCTTCGGCGAGGACCGCTCGCTGCTCAAGGACATGGCGACCCAGTTCACGGCCAACATGGCGGCCGCCGGCCACATGCCCATGGCGGACGAGGTCCTCAAGAACACCTTCGCCAACCACGCCTTCGAGAATTTCGAGATCGCGTCCTACAAGTCGCTGATCGCCATGGCCGAGGCCGCCGGCCATCAGCGATTCGTGCCGGGGCTCCAGGAGACTCTCCGCGAGGAGGAAAAGACGGCCCGGCTCATCTTCGACATGATCGAGCCGATCACCCAGAAATACCTGATGCGCGAGGCGCAGGGAAAGAAGGCCGACCGTTAAGGTCTTCCTTCCCCTAAGTTACCCTTCGTCATCCCCGGGGCGAGCCCGGGGATGACGAAGGCGATTCTTTAGGCTCCCAGATTGAACACCCGGTACGGCACCAGCTCGCCGCGCTCGATGTCGCCCACGGCCACGAGAACGCCGTTGCAGGTCGCATAGGCCTTGCCGGCGAGCGGAGCGTCGCGGCCGCGCAGGATGATGGACTGGCCGCGCATCAGGCGGCCCGCCATGTCGCGGCTCACCGGAATCGAAGGGATCTCGCTGAGCGCCGTCTCGACCGGGCGAAGGGCCGCCGGATTGGTGGTGAGATCGTCCACCGTCACCGCGTCGTGTTCCGTGAATGGGCCCACCCGCGTGCGCCTTAGCGCCGCGATATGGCCGAGGCAGCCCAGCGCGCGGCCGAGGTCGCGGGCGATGGCCCGCACATAGGTACCCTTGCCGCAATCGGCTTCGATCACGGAGCGGTTGCCGTCGTGATGGACGAGGGCGAGGCGGTCGATCTCGACGGTGCGGGCCTGCAGCTCCACCACCTCGCCGTCGCGGGCGAGATCATAGGCGCGCTCGCCCTGGATCTTGATGGCCGAAAAGCGCGGCGGCACCTGCTGGATGGAGCCTGTGAAGCGCGGCAGCAGGGCTTCGATCTCCGAAGGCTCCGGGAGCCTGTCCGAGCGCTCCACGATCTCGCCCTCGGTGTCGTCCGTGTTGGTCTCCGCCCCCCAGGCGACGGTGAATACGTAGGATTTGCGCCCGTCCATAATGAACGGAACGGTCTTCGTGGCCTCGCCGAGCGCGATCGGCAGGATGCCGGAGGCCAGCGGATCGAGGGTGCCCGCATGGCCCGCCTTCTTGGCCGAAAAGCCGCGCTTGACCACCGCGACCGCATGGGTCGAGGTCATCCCGACGCCCTTGTCGAGAATGATCCAGCCATTGATGTCGCGCTTCTTCGGGCGGTCGCCGTGAGGACGGCGGCGAGGGCGCTCTTCGGGACGGTCTTCAGAAGTCATCGGTCTCACTCGTCGTTGTCGTCGCCGGCTCCGTCGGCATCGGCCTGGCCGATGTCGCGCGCCACGCGCTCGGAACGCAGCAGCGCGTCGATGCGGGCGGCCTCGTCGAAGCTCTCGTCGCGGCGGAAGCGCAGGTCGGGCGCGAATTTCAGGTTGACCCGGTGGGCGACTTCCTGGCGCAGGAACTTCTTGTTCTTCTCCAGCGCCTTGATCACCGCGTCCTCATCCTTGCCGCCGAGCGGCATCACGAAGGCGGTCGCGAGCTTGAGGTCCGGCGACATGCGCACCTCGGGGATCGTGATGACGTTCTTCGTCAGCACGTCGTCCTGAAGGTCGCCGCGGGAGAGCACCTCCGCCAATGCGTGGCGCACGAGTTCGGCCACGCGCTGCTGGCGCTGGGACGGGCCGGTGGTTTGTTCGAAACGTTTTGCCATGGTCATCCTCCGGGATTGGACCGGACCGATCAAAAGGGATCATGGCCGGGAATGACCCGGCCATGACAATTGTTTCAGGATTGTCGAAAAGAAGGTCGGGCGGCTCAGAGCGAGCGCTTCACCTCTTCCACGCGGTAGCACTCGATCACGTCGCCGACGCGCATGTCCTGGTAGTTCTCGAAGGCCATGCCGCATTCCTGGCCCGAGGTGACTTCGCGGGCATCGTCCTTGAAGCGCTTGAGCTGGGCGAGCTTGCCCTCGTGGATGACCACGTTGTCGCGGATCAGGCGGACATGGGCGCCGCGCTGGACCACGCCGTCGGTGACGCGGCAGCCCGCGATCTTGCCGACCTTGGACACGTTGAACACCTCGAGGATCTGCGCCTCGCCGAGCCGCTCCTCGCGGAGCGTCGGAGCCAGAAGACCCGACATCGCCGCCTTCACGTCATCCACGAGGTCGTAGATGATGTTGTAGTAGCGAATCTCGATCCCGGCCCGCTCGGCCGCCTCGCGCGCTTCCTTGTGGGCGCGCACGTTGAAGCCGAGGATGATCGCGCCGGAGGCTTCCGCCAGCGTGACGTCGGATTCCGAGATCGCGCCGACGCCGGCCTGGATGATGCGGGCGCCCACTTCCTCGTTGCCGACCTTCTCGAGCGCGCCGGCGATGGCTTCCGCCGAGCCCTGCACGTCCGCGCGGATCACGAGCGGGAATTCCTTGCGGCCGGCTCCGGCCTTCAGGTCGCGCATCATGTCGACCAGGGTGCGTCCGGCCGAGCCCATGCGGGCGGCGGCGCGTTCGCGCTTCTGGCGGGTGCGGTACTCGGTGACCTCGCGGGCACGGGCTTCGGATTCGACCACCGCGACGCGGTCGCCCGCCTCCGGGGTGCCGTTGAAGCCCAGGACCTCGACCGGAACCGAGGGACCGGCCTCCTTCACGCTGGCGCCCTGATCGTTGATCAGCGCGCGCACGCGGCCCCACTCGGCGCCGGCCACGACGATGTCGCCGGTATGCAGCGTGCCGCGCTGGACCAGAACCGTCGCCACCGGACCGCGACCGCGGTCGAGTTTGGCTTCGATGACGGTGCCTTCCGCCGAACGGTCGGGGTTCGCCTTCAGGTCGAGGATCTCGGCCTGGAGCTGGAGACCCTCGAGAAGGTTCTCGAGACCCATGCCGGTCTTGGCGGAGACCTCGAATTCGAGGGTTTCGCCGCCCATCGATTCCACGACGATCGAGTGCTGGAGCAGCTCGGTACGCACCCGCTGCGGGTTGGCGTCGGGCTTGTCCATCTTGTTGATCGCCACGATCAGCGGCACGCCGGCCGCCTGCGCGTGGGTGATCGCCTCGACGGTCTGCGGCATGACGCCGTCATCCGCCGCCACCACGAGCACCACGATATCCGTCACCTTGGCGCCGCGGGCGCGCATGGCCGTGAAGGCCGCGTGGCCGGGGGTGTCGATGAAGGTGATCTTGCCGCCGAGCGGCGAGGTCACCTGATAGGCGCCGATATGCTGCGTGATGCCGCCGGCCTCGCCGGAGACCACGTTGGTCTTGCGGACCGCGTCGAGCAGCGAGGTCTTGCCGTGGTCGACATGGCCCATGATGGTGACCACCGGCGGGCGGACCGAGAGGTTCTCGTCCGTGTCCGGGGTGTCGAACAGGCCTTCCTCCACGTCGGATTCCGCGACGCGCTTCACCGTGTGGCCGAGCTCCTCCGCGACGAGCTGCGCGGTATCGGCATCGATCACGTCGGTGATCTTGTGCATCTGTCCCTGCTTCATCAGGAACTTGATCACGTCCACGGCGCGCTCCGACATGCGGTTGGCGAGCTCCTGGATGGTGATCGTCTCCGGAACCGTCACCTCGCGGGAGATCTTTTCCTTCTGCTCCACCTGGCGGTGGCCCATGAGACGCTGGTTGCGGCGACGGAAGGCCGCGAGCGAACGTGTGCGCTCGTCGTCGTCCGAGGTCGCGTTGGCGAGCGTCAGGCGGCCGCGGCGGCGCTCCTCGCCGGGAGCGGCCTTCGGGGTCTTCGGAGCGGGCACGGGCTTTGCCGCGCCACCGGGGCGGCGGACTGTCCGGGGTGCCTCGTCATCATCGATCTCGACGGCCGGGCCACGGGTCGCAACCGGCGGAGCGGTGCGGGCATTGGGCTTCGCCGTTGCCGGATCCGGGATCGCCGGAGCCGGGGGACGGGCCATGTGGTTCAGGCTCGGCGGACGGCCGCCGGTGGTGCCGCCGGTCACACGGGGACCACCGCCGAAGCCGCCGGGACGGCCATCGCCGCGGGGGGCGCCTTCGGACCGGAAGCCACCGGGACGGCCTTCACCGCGGGGACCACCGCCGAAGCCGCCGGGGCGACCTTCACCGCGGGGACCGCCCTCGGAGCGGAAGCCGCCGGGGCGGCCTTCACCGCGGGGACCGCCCTCGGAGCGGAAGCCGCCGGGGCGACCTTCGCCGCGCGGCCCGCCTTCGTGGCGCTGAGCCGGGCCACGGTCACGGGCTTGTGCGGGAGCAGCCGCAGCTGGGGCAGAGGCAGGGGCAGGGCGCGATGCCGCCTCTTCGCCCAGGCGACGGCGAGCCTCGTCCTCGGCGCGGCGCTTGCGCTCCTCGTCCTGACGGCGGCGCTCTTCTTCCTCACGCTTGCGGGCCTCGGCCGCTTCGCGGTCCTTGGCCTCGGCAGCCTCGCGCTCGGCGCGGCGGGCAGCCTCCTCGGCCTGGCGCTTGCGCTCCTCCTCCTCGCGGCGGCGGGCATCGACCAGAGCGTTCATGCGGGCATCGCGCTCCTGATCGGAGAGCGTCTGCAGCACCACGCCGGATCGGGGCGCGTTCGAGGAAGGGCCGGAGCGCTGCTGGCGCCCACCCTGGGGGCCACCGGATCTCGTTGTCGGCGCAGCCGCCTTCGGCGCGGCAGCGGGAGCTGCAGCCTGGGAGGCGGCCGGCTTGTCATCCTTACCCCCACCGGGGCCGACGGCAGGGCGACGCTTCACAGTCTCGACCACGACCGCCTTGGAACGGCCATGGGAGAAGCTTTGGCGCACCGTGCCTTGCTCGACCGGGCGCTTCAGAGACAGCGTCTTGGACGACACGTGGAGAGTCTTGTCGCCCTGATTTTTCGTATCACTCATTCCGCTAATGTTCCTGCGGGTTTCAAAATCGTGGGTTCGCCGGTCTCGTTTCCGAGGCCAGATGGATCGGCTCCGATGCCGCAATAGCTGCGGTAACGATGCCAGCGGTTCAGAAAGCCGTCGCTCCCAGCGCCCGCGACGAGGGCAGCATGTATCACATGTGACCGGCCTAATGCCAAATCCAATTCGTCTTTTGACAATACTTGGATGACCGGAAAGCTAGATATTGCCTCGCCGAGGCGTTTTCGCAACGGGTTCGCCAATTTTCTTCGCCCATCTTCAGCCGCCTCTGCGGCATGAATAAGGGCAACGATAGGCTTATCCGTGATGGCCGACTCGACTTTCTGGAAGCCGGTGATGACGCAGCCCGCCTTGTTGGCGAGGGCGAGGCCCTGCCTCACGTCGTCCCGCAGCAGGCGCTCGATGTCCCGGGACAGGGTCTCGGAGGCCTTGGCCTCCGCCTTGAAGGCCCGGGCGAAGAGGCGGCGCTTCACCGCCTCGTCCACCATGTCGGACCGGGCCGTCACCCAGACGCCCCGGCCGGGAAGCTTGTGCTTGAGATCGGGAACGACCTGATGGTCGGGCCCGAGGACAAAACGGATCAGGTCCGCGGGGCTTCGCGCCTCGCGGGTGACGATGCAGGTGCGCTCCGGTTCATGCCGCGGCACTGGTGCTGACCTCGCTTTGCCATGGCCGTTGTTAAGACGGCTGAGCCTCGGTCTCGGCCTCATCGGCCGATCCCTCGGTCTCTACGGTTTCTTCGGGAGCCTCGATCCAGCCGGCCTTGACGCGGGCGGCCATGACCATGGCTTCGGCTTCCGTGCGGGACACGTCGAAGCCGTCGAGGGCGCCCTTGTAGCGGGTCGCCTCCGGGCCCTTGCCTTCCGTCCAGCCGACGAGATCGTCGGTGGCGCAGCCGGCCAGGTCGTCGACGGTCTTGATGTCGTTCTCGCCGAAGGCCACCAGCATGGCGGTGGTGACGCCGTCGATCTCCTTCAGCTCGTCGGCGACGCCCAGCTCCTTGCGGCGGGCCTCGTTCTCGGCCTCGATGCGGGCGATGTATTCCTGGGCGCGGGTCTGGATCTCGGCCGCGGTATCCTCGTCGAAGCCCTCGATGGAGGCGACTTCGGCGGAATCCACATAGGCGATCTCCTCGACCGAGCGGAAGCCTTCGGAGGCGAGCAGCTGGCCCACCACCTCGTCCACGTCGAGGGCGTTCATGAACAGGTCGGTGCGCTCGGCGAATTCCTTCTGCCGGCGCTCGGATTCCTCGGCCTCGGTCAGGATGTCGATGTCCCAGCCGGTGAGCTGCGAGGCCAGGCGCACGTTCTGGCCGCGGCGGCCGATGGCCAGCGAGAGCTGGTCGTCGGGCACCACCACCTCGATGCGGTCGGCCTCCTCGTCGAGCACCACCTTGACCACTTCGGCCGGCTGGAGCGCGTTGACGATGAAGGTCGCCTGGTCGGGGGACCACGGAATGATGTCGATCTTCTCGCCCTGGAGCTCGCCGACCACCGCCTGGACGCGGGAGCCGCGCATGCCGACGCAGGCGCCGACCGGGTCGATCGAGGAATCCCGCGAGGTCACGGCGATCTTGGCGCGGGAGCCCGGGTCGCGGGCCACGGCCTGCACGGTGACGATGCCGTCATAGATCTCCGGCACCTCCGAGGCGAAGAGCTTCGCCATGAATTGCGGATGGGTGCGGGACAGGAAGATCTGGGGCCCGCGGGTCTCGCGGCGCACGTCGAAGAGATAGGCGCGGATGCGGTCGCCCGGGCGGAACGTCTCGCGCGGGATCAGCTCGTCGCGGCGGATGATCGCCTCGCCGCGGCCGAGATCCACGATCACGTTGCCGTATTCCACGCGCTTGACCGCGCCGTTCACGATCTCGCCGATGCGATCCTTGTATTCCTGGTACTGGCGGTCGCGCTCGGCGTCGCGCACCTTCTGCACGATCACCTGCTTGGCGGATTGGGCCGCGATCCGGCCAAAATCGAAGGGCGGCAGGGTGTCGGCGATCACGTCGCCCACCTGGGCGGCCGGATTGTGGCGGGAGCGGGCCTCCGAGAGGGTGATCTCGCGCGAATCGTTCTCCATGGCGCCGTCCTCGACCACGAGGAGGTGGCGCGCCAGGCGCAGCTCGCCGGTCTTGGGGTTGATCTCGGCGTGGATGTCGGTCTCGGCGCCATAGCGCGAACGGGCGGCCTTCGCGATGGCGTCCGCCATGGCGTCCAGCACGATCTGCTTGTCGATCACTTTCTCGCGCGCGACCGCATCGGCGATCTGCAAGAGCTCAAGCCTGTTGGCGCTAACAGCCATCGAGGGCACTCCTTAATTCGGTTTCTTCTTGGACGGGCTGCGCGGTTCCGGCGCTTCCACCACATCCGTGTCTTCGTCGAGGTCGTCCGTGGTCGGCGCGGTTCCCCGGCGCAGCGATTCACGGATCAGGTCGTCCGTCAGGACGAGATGCGCTTCGCCCAGGTCGGTCAGAGGCAGGCGCGCGACGGGCTCCAGGCCCTCCTTCACGTCCGGAAGATCGACCACGAGCTTTCCGTCCTCCAGGCCGCGGAGGAAACCCCGGAAGCGCTTGCGGCCATCCACCGGCACGGCCATCTCGATCTTGGCCTCGTGGCCGATCCAGCGCTCGAAATCGCTGCCGCGCACCAGCGGGCGGTCGATTCCCGGCGAGGAGACTTCGAGATAATACGCCGTCGAGATCGGATCTTCGAGGTCCAGAACCGGCGAAATCGCGCGGCTCACCGTCTCGCAATCGTCCACCGACATGGTGCCGTCCGGCCTCTCGGCCATGATCTGCACGGTGCAGCCATTCGTGCCGGTGACCTTCACCCGCACGAGGTTGAAGCCCAGATCCTCGATCACGGGCTCGACGATGGCAGCCACCCGGGCGGCGACGCCGTTCTCCGTAATCAGCCGCTTGTCGCGTTCGTTCGTCATGGTTCTCCGAAGCTCCGGCGTATAAGCAATAAAAAAGAGCGGACCCGGCGGGGCCCACTCCCGACCAGCAGCTTGACGCTGCAACCAGAGCTGACGACGGGAATATACGTCCGCAAGCTGCAAAATGCAAGGTCCTGTCAGGGCGGGCTGCTCATCGGGGCCACGGAGCAGCCCTCAATCGCCGCGCGAGCGAAATGCCGCATCCGTCTTTTCCGACCGCCCTGAACGACGAAGCGGTCGCCCGACCGGGGTCAGACGCGCACGAAGGTGAGGTAGCTCGGCACGCGGCCTTCGCGGATGGCCTTGGCCTCGTAGCGGGTGCCGGGCCAGCCCTCGTAGGGCTTGCGCCAGTCGTCGGCGCGCTGAGCGGTCCAGCGGAAATGATCGGAGCGCAGCGCGCGGGCCAGCACCCAGCCGATATAGTCGTCGATGTCGCTGGCGAAGCGCAGCTCGGCGCCCGGCTTCATGACGCGGGCCAGCGTGTCCAGCATCTCGTCGGACACGAGACGGCGCTTGCGCTGGCGGCGCTTCGGCCAGGGATCGGGATAGAGGATGTAGACCCGGTCGAAGGATCGGTCGGGCAGGGTCGGCAGGAGCTTGGTGACGTCGTCGTCCCAGACCCGGATGTTGTCGAGCTTTTCGTGGTCGATGGCGGCCAGCAGCTTCGCCATGCCGTTCACGAAGGGCTCGCAGCCGATGACGTTGATGTCCGGGTGGGTGCGGGCCTGGTGCGCGAGATGCTCGCCGCCGCCGAAGCCGATCTCGAGCCAGGTCTCGCGCGCCTGACGGTTCGGAAACTGGCTCGCGGGAGCGCTGCCCGGGACCACGCGGATCGCGGGCAGCAGGTTCTGGATCAGGTCGTCCTGGCCGGAGCGAAGCTTCTTGCCTTTCCGGCGCCCGAAGAAAGCGCCGGCGCGCTGTTGTGCCTCGCCCATGACGATCAGCGGAAAGCCGCCTTCAGGGAGTCGACGAGGTCGGTGCGCTCCCAGGAGAAGCCGCCGTCCGCCTCCGGCGTGCGGCCGAAATGGCCATAGGCCGAGGTGCGCGCATAGATCGGCCTGTTGAGGCCGAGATGCGTCCGGATGCCGCGGGGGGAGAGATCCATGACCTCCATGAGCACGGCCTCGAGCTTGTCCTCGCTCACCTTGCCGGTCTCGTGCAGGTCCACGTAGATCGACAGGGGCTTGGCCACGCCGATGGCGTAGGCGACCTGGAGGGTGCAGCGGTCGGCGAGGCCGGCGGCCACCACGTTCTTGGCCAGATAGCGGGCCGCGTAGGCGGCCGAGCGGTCCACCTTGGTCGGATCCTTGCCCGAGAAGGCGCCGCCGCCATGGGGCGCCGCGCCGCCATAGGTGTCCACGATGATCTTGCGGCCGGTCAGGCCGGTATCGCCGTCGGGGCCGCCGATCACGAACTTGCCGGTGGGGTTCACGTGCCAGATGGTCTGGGAGGAGATCCAGCCCTCGGGCAGGGTCTCGCGGATGGTCGGCTCCACGATCGCGCGCACGTCCTCGGACGAGAGGTTCTCGTCCAGGTGCTGCGTGGACAGGACGATCTGGGTGGCTTCGACGGGCCTGCCGTTCTCGTAGCGGACCGTGACTTGGCTCTTGGAATCCGGGCCGAGCTTTCCGACGTCGCCCTTCTTCGCCTTGCGGGCGGAGGTGAGGTTCTCGAGGATCTTGTGGGCGTAATAGATCGGCGCCGGCATCAGCTCGGGCGTCTCGTTGCAGGCATAGCCGAACATGATGCCCTGGTCGCCCGCGCCCTCGTCCTTGTTGCCGGAGGCGTCGACGCCCTGCGCGATATGCGCCGATTGGGCGTGCAGATAGACGTCGACCTCGGCGTTCTTCCAGTGGAAGCCCTCCTGCTCGTAGCCGATGTCCTTGATGGCGCCGCGGGCGAGCTCGATCACCGTGTCCTTCGTGATCGAAGCGGGGCCGCGAACCTCGCCGGCGATCACCACGCGGTTGGTCGTCGCAAGGGTCTCGCAGGCGACGCGGGCTTCCGGCTCGGCCGCCAGATAGGCATCGACGACGGTATCGGAAATCCGGTCGCAAACCTTGTCCGGATGGCCTTCGGAGACCGATTCGCTGGTAAAGAGATAGCTTGACCGCCGCACGACAGAATTCCTTTGAGGCAAATGCAAAAGCTGCGCCTACAGGGCTCGTAGGCATCCTCTTTGGTCATGCCTCACAGCAATGGAAAGGTCAAGCGAACGCGTTCGTTATGAAGAACGTTCCTGCTCTTCTTGGTTAGCCAAGGAGGCGACGAGCTGGACGATGCTCTTGCGGACCTTGGCGCTCTTGATGCCCGTAAAGGTCCGGATGAGCTGGAGGCCCTCCGGGGTCGACATGACATCGGCGATGTAGGGCGTGGACTTCTCTTCCGCGAAACCGGATTCCGCTTTTCCGCTCCTGATCCCGTCGAAGAAGAAGTGAATGTCGACTCCCAAGATCTTCGCGATATCGACAAGGCGGCCTACGCTGATCCGGTTCGTTCCTTTTTCGTATTTCTGAACCTGCTGAAAGGTAAGGCCAAGCATCTCGCCAAGCTTTTCTTGGCTCATGCCAATCGAGATGCGCCGCATGCGGACACGCGTACCGATTTCCTTATCGATTGAGCTGGTCGACTTTTTCATAGCCCCGTGCTTTCTGGTCAAAGCTGACGTAACGTCGTGTCCAACTAGCTTTATAAAGATGTGGCATTTTGTTTTCGACGTACAATCACGGCCATTAAGCAGATCGTCAGTAGAGCCGTCAAAGAAAAGCTTCTTGTTTTCGCGGAATGATTAGCCGTCAGGGCAACCGGGAGATTTGCGTCCAAAACGCCCTCAACCCCAAGTGGAATACTGTCCACAATTCGCCCATAAGGGTCGACGACCGCTGAGATTCCCGTGTTGGCCGCCCTGACGAGGGGCAGGCCTTCCTCGACCGCCCGCAGGCGGGCCTGGGCGAAATGCTGATAGGGCCCGGTCGTCTGCCCGAACCATCCGTCATTCGTCACATTGAGGATCAGGCTGGGGCGCGGGCCATCGTCCTCGGGCAGGATCTCCCCGGGAAAGATCGCCTCGTAGCAGATCGTGGCGGCGGCCGGCGGCAGGCCGGGGATGGACAGGGCCTTGCGCCGCCCGCCGGACTCGAAACCGCCCGGAATATGCACGAACTGGCGCAGGCCCACGGCGCGGATCAGGGCGTCCAGGAATGCCGGCACGTACTCGCCGAAGGGCACGAGATGCACCTTGTCGTAGGAGACGAGGATGCTGCCGCGGTCGTCGATCGCCTGGATGGCGTTGAAGAACGGGCCCATCGTCTCGCCCGGTGGCGGCTCGTCCATGCGCGCGGCGCCCGTGATCAGCACGGAGCCCGGCCCGAGAAGGGCTCCGATCTGGGCGAGCGAGGCCGGGTCGCGGTGCAGCAGGAACGGGAACGCCGATTCCGGCCAGACGATATGGGTGGCGTCCTGAGGCAGGCCGTCGCGGCCGGGTCGGGCGCTCAGGCTCAGGTAGCGCCGCATGATCGCCTCGCGGTTGCGCGGATTGAATTTGGCGTCCTGGGCCAGGTTGGGCTGCATGATGCGAAGGCGCACGTTCTCCACGGTCGCAACGGGGGCGGAGGGAACGCGCCAGACGCCGAAGGCCCCCATGGCGAGGAGAGCGGCTGCCGCGAGGCCCGGCATCGCCCAGCGGGCGCCGGGCGTCCGGCCGGTGAGGATCGTGGCCGGGGCGGCGCCGATCGCGACGGCCAGGACGCACAGGCCATAGAGGCCGAGGAACGAGGCGCTCTGCATGAGCCAGACGTTCTGGCCGAGCGCCATGCCGGGATTGTTCCAGGGAAAGCCGGTGAAGAGATGGCCCCGCAGCCACTCGCTCACCGTGAGCGCGAAGGCGAAGGCGAGGATGCGCGGGGCGTCGGGCCGCCAGAGCAGGCGGGCGAGCGCGAAGCCGAAGGCCGGGAAGAAGGCCAGCAGGGCCGGCAGGCCCAGGACGCCGAAGGGCAGGGCCCAGGCGAACTGATCCGCCTCCACCAGGAAGGCGGCGCCGAGCCACCAGAGTCCGGCCACGAAATAGCCGAACCCCCAGAACCAGCCGATCAGCGCGGCCGACCTGAGGGAAGCCCGGAAGGGGAGGCCGGCCTTGGCGGTCCCGTCGATCAGCCAGATCGCGGGCGTCAGCGACAGGGCCAGCGCGGGCAGGAAGCCGAAGGGCGGCATGGCCAAGGCCCCCAGGGCTCCCGCCGCGACGCTCACGATGGAGCGGCGCCAGCCCCGGGCGCGGACCACGCGCTCGGCCAGGGGGATCATTCCGCCGCGGCGCTTTCAGGGCGCGGGGCGGAGGATATCACCTCGACCTCGGTGGACGGGACGTGCCGGAGGATGCGCAGGCGCTTCACCCGGCGGGGATCGGAGTCGAGGACCTCGAATTCCAGGCCCCTCGGGCCTTCGATGACCTCGCTGCGGGACGGGACGCGGCCCGCGAGCGTCACGATGAAGCCGCCGATCGTGTCGATATCCTCCGCGCCCTCCTCCTCCGAGAGATCGACGCCGAGGGTCTCGGTCACCTCGTCGAGGCTCGCACGGGCATCGGCGATGTAGGTTCCGTCCGGCGCCTGCGCGATGGTGACGTCCTCGTCCTCGTCATGCTCGTCCTCGATGTCGCCGACCACCATCTCCACGAGGTCTTCGATGGAGACGAGCCCGTCCGTGCCGCCATATTCGTCGATCACGAGGGCCATGTGGGTGCGGGTCGCCTGCATGCGCACCAGAAGGTCGATGGCTGGCATGGAGCGCGGCACGAAGAGCACCGGGCGCAGGATGTTGGCGCCGGCGAGGGTCATCGACAGGTCGATCTGGCCGAGGCTCGGCGGGGGCGTGTCGTCGCCCGGGCCGCCCTCGGAGGCGCCGCTGTCGGCCCGCATGGCGATGAAGTCGAGGAAGTCCCGGATATGGACCATGCCCTTGGGGTCGTCGAGGGTCTCGCCATAGACCGGGAGACGGGAATGTCCCGCCGTGCGGAAGAGGCTCAGGAGCTCGCCGAGATTGGTGTCGGCCGCCACGGCCACGATGTCGGCGCGGGGCACCATCACGTCCTCCACCCGGATCCGGTGGAAGGAGAGCACGTTCTTGAGCATCGCCCGTTCCTGGGGCGAGAAGTCCGTGTCCTCGACGGAGGATTCCTGGAGGGCGTCCTCCAGATCGTGGCGGATGGAATCGCGGGGCTTGAGCCCGAGGCGGACGAGAACGCGGTCGTACCAATGTTCTCGTGGGTCTTCATCGTCCGACAGGGACCGGACAGGGCGTTCGTTACGACTTCGATCTTCGTTCATGTCTGTGTGAGTTTCAGCTCAAACGTTTCCGTTCAAACTGCCATATCGCGATAAGGGTCGGCGATTCCAAGAGAGGCAAGCGCCTTCACCTCGAGAGCTTCCATGATCTCCGCCTCCGCCTCGACTTCGTGGTCGTAGCCGAGAAGGTGCAGAACGCCATGGACGACCAAATGGGCGAAATGATGCGCGAGCTCCTTGGATTCCTCCTCGGATTCGCGCACCAGCGTCTCATACGCTAGAGCAATATCACCCAAATGGCGAGGCCCTGATGCGCCGGGCTGCTCGGGAGCCGGGAAGGAGAGCACGTTGGTCGGCTTGTCCTTGCCCCGCCAGGTGCGGTTCAGTTCCTGGATCCGGGCGTCGTCGGTGAGCATCACGCTCACCTCGAACTCCCCGTCCGCCTCGTAGGTGACGGCGAGCGCCGCCGAAGCGGCCTTTTGAGCGAGGGCTTCAGCGTCGGGGAGCGTGCCCCAGTCGCCGCCCTCGATCATGATGTCGAGCTCGATCACGGTCTTCCGCTCCGTTCGCGGATGGGGGGCTCCGGCGGCGCCTCGCGCACGGCCTTGTCGTAGGCCGCCACGATGCGGCGCACGAGGTCGTGGCGCACCACGTCCCCTTCCTTGAAGGTCACGCGGGCGATGCCCTCGACCCCCTGCAGGATGCGCACCGCCTCCACGAGGCCCGATTTCTGCCCGGGCGGCAGGTCGATCTGGGTCGGGTCGCCGTTGATGATCATGCGCGAGCCCTCGCCGAGGCGCGTCAGGAACATCTTCATCTGCATGGAGGTGGTGTTCTGCGCCTCGTCGAGCAGCACCAGGGAATTGGTGAGGGTGCGCCCGCGCATGAAGGCAAGCGGCGCGATCTCGATCATGCCGGTCTGCAGGCCGCGGTCGACGTGGCGCGCCTCCATGAAGTCGTAGAGGGCGTCGTAGATGGGACGCAGGTAGGGGTCGACCTTCTCGCGCATGTCGCCGGGCAGGAAGCCGAGGCGCTCGCCCGCCTCGACGGCGGGCCGCGAGATGATGAGCCGGTCCACCTGCCCGGCCTCCAGCAGCGAGACCGCGTAGCCCACGGCGAGCCAGGTCTTGCCCGTGCCGGCCGGGCCTTCGGCGAAGACCAGCTCGTTCTGCTTGAGGGCCTTGATATAGGCGTTCTGGGCCGCGTTGCGGGCGCGCACGGGGCCGCGCTTGCGGGTGGCGATGTGGTCGAAGGCGGTCAGGCCGGGGGCCTCCTCCGGCGAGAAGAGCGAACCCTGCAGGGT
>Ga0182742_1001225_pt1 | contig 34208 bp, 36 predicted proteins | sample eDN5th37CBELigMG_FD_128880 | JGI IMG/M metagenome (GOLD analysis project Ga0182742, IMG submission 128880) | Enriched Miracle-Growth compost microbial communities from Emeryville, California, USA - eDNA 5th pass 37_C BE-Lig MG (version 2)... ... | reverse complement strand
GTTCCCTGATAGCTCAGTTGGTAGAGCACTCGACTGTTAATCGAGTTGTCACAGGTTCGAGTCCTGTTCGGGGAGCCATTCATGGAGAAGTACCCAAGTGGCTCAAGGGGACCCTCTGCTAAGGGGTTAGACTGCGTGAGTGGTGCGTGGGTTCGAATCCCACCTTCTCCGCCATGAAATTTTGCGATTTAAATGGACCGTTGAAGCGGTCTTTTTTATTTCAATAAAACTTAAAAAAGTACTTGCAACGATAAAAGTCATATGTTAAGATACATCTTGTTCTTTTACAAGGCCCGTTGGTCAAGGGGTTAAGACACCTCCCTTTCACGGAGGTAACAGGGGTTCGAATCCCCTACGGGTCACCACTATATTGCATAGTGCTCGTCATTAATTATGCGAGCCATTAGCTCAGTTGGTAGAGCACCTGACTTTTAATCAGGGTGTCGAAGGTTCGAGTCCTTCATGGCTCACCAGTTTTCTTCTTAAGTTAAGTCAGCTGGTTTTGTATAAATGCATATGCGGTAGTGGCGGAATGGCAGACGCGCTATCTTGAGGGGGTAGTGGGTGTATACCCGTGGAAGTTCGAGTCTTCTCTACCGCACCATAAAAACAACATTGAAACCTTGACTATCAAGGATTTTTTTATTTTAAAGCCCGATATTCCTTCCTTCAGTTAAAAAAAAGGAATATCGGGCTTTTGTGCTTCTTTCTTCCTATTTGCGAATTGTTTTTAACGCAGTTGCCCAAGGAATTAGCTGATCTAGCATTTGGTTTACTGAATCCGCTTGAACCGGCTTAGGTTTAAATACATTGCCGTTTTCAAAGTCAGTAAATAAGGATAACGCTGGATGTACACGAACGTCAGCTACTAGTAGCTCACCTAAAATACCTCGTAAATGCTCGGCTGCACGAGCCCCACCTACTGAGCCGTAAGAAACAATACCTGCTGCTTTGTTGTTCCATTCATCTCGTAAGTAGTCTAGAGCATTTTTAAGTGCTCCTGTTATGGAATGATTATATTCCTGAACAATAAATACAAAACCGTCCTGAGCAGCAATTGCTGTAGACCATGCTGCTGCTCCAGATGCATCACCACCAGGCTCGCCTAATAGTGGCAACTTAAATTCAGCAAGGTCAATAATTTCATATTGAGCATCACCACGTTTATTGGCTATTTCTTTAACCCAGGAGCCTACTTGTGGGCTCACTCGTCCTTCACGAGTTGAACCTAAAATAATTCCGATTTTAATCTGACTCATTTATTGTTCCTCCTATTTTTCATATACATCAATTAGTTTATGTAATTTTTTCAAACTTAAACCTATTTGCATAATTTAATTAGTAGCCATCTCTATTCTTATAAAAAGATTTAAGCCTGCCATGATAACTAAGTAATCGTAATCAATTGCAGGCTTTATGACTTGCTCTTTTAGCTTATTTATCCTCTAATCGTTACCCGAGTGCCAACTGGCACTAGTGAAGCGAGCTCAACGACATCATCATTGTACATACGAATACAGCCTAGTGAAACCTGATGCCCGATAGACGCAGGGTTATTTGTTCCGTGAATACCATACGATGGCTTTGATAATCCCATCCAAAAAGCACCATAGGGTCCTCCAGGATTTTTTTGTTTATTAACAATTGTAAATTCCCCTATTGGTGTTTGAGAAAGCATTTTTCCGATTCCTACAGGAAAGCCACGAACGACTATATCACCGTCTAATAAATAAAGTTGTCTATCTGAAAGATCCACGATGATTCTATACTTGGGCAAGGACATAACCTCCTTACTGTTTTTAATAGTGTATTAAAAGTAGGCTAGGATGTTGAGTTATATCATTTCAAAAACGATATAATTTTTCGAATATAGGCTATCACCTTCATACTTCTCATTCCATATACTGTACAAAAAGAAAAGAGGAAAGAGTATGGGAATCGAATTAACTCTTCTTCACTGGTCATACATTGTATTTGTCATACTCATTATCGCTTTTATGGTGAGGCGGCTTGATACAACTATTATCAGTATATTAGGGGTTTTTGTAATCGCTATCGTTGCAACTAGAAACCTTACCTCGTCGATTAGTGGTGTGTTTAACAGCTTTATATATGCGATTACTGAGCTATTATCGACGATTATTATTATTTCGATTATTGTTGCGATGAGTAGACTACTAACGAAAACAGGTATTAATGAGGTTATGATTGCTCCATTTACAAAGATAATAAAGAATCCTACTCTCGGCTTTTGGACGATTGGTATATTAATGATGGTGATATCATGGTTCTTTTGGCCTTCGCCAGCAGTTGCTTTATTAGGTGCAGTATTATTACCTGTAGCGATACGAGCTGGATTACCAGCACTTGGTGTAGCGATGGCAATGAACTTATTTGGTCATGGAATAGCCCTATCGAGTGATTTCGTTATTCAAGGTGCACCAAAATTAACAGCGGATGCAGCAGGATTACCTGTAGGCGATGTTATTTCAGCTAGCATCCCATTAGTTATAACGATGGGTGTAGTCACTACTGTAATCGCCTTTATTTTTTTGAGGCGCGATATTAAGCGAGGAAAGCTAGAATTAGTAGGCACATACGATAATGGAATGGAACAAGAGAAAAAAGAAGAAATTTTAACAAAGGGTCAGAAAATATTCTTCGCTTGCTTAATTCCGATTGCATTTATATTAGACGTGGTAGCGATGGCAGTATTTAAGCTACAAGGCGGCGATGCAACTGCACTAGTCGGTGGTACTTCGGTTATTATTATGCTATTACTATGTTTAGTTGCCTATAAAAAGAAAGGCTTAGAGCAGTCTACTCAGTACTTTATTAAAGGCTTCCAGTTCGGCTTTAGAGTATTTGCACCAGTCATTCCGATTGCAGCCTTTTTTTATCTAGGTGATGCTGGTTTTGTAACAATACTAGGTGAGCATTTACCCGAAGCTTCACATGGAATTGTAAATGATCTCGGGGTTGCATTAGCAGGCTTAGTCCCATTAACGAGTGAAATTGCCGTTGTCACATTAACCGGAGTAGGCACAATAACAGGGCTTGATGGTTCCGGATTTTCAGGCATCTCCTTAGTTGGATCAATTGCAAATTTATTTGGTACAGCCATTGGTGAGGGTACGGCAGTTTTAACAGCTTTAGGTCAAATAGCGGCAATTTGGGTAGGCGGAGGAACATTGATTCCGTGGGCATTAATTCCAGCAGCTGCAATATGTAATGTCAGTCCATTTGAGCTAGTTAGAAGAAATTTAGTGCCTGTAGTCATTGGGTTAATTGTAACGACGATTGTAGCGATGATTATTATATAAGTGCTAAGTATAAATTAAAAAGACTGGTATTCCAGTCTTTTTTAATGGCTATTATATTGAATAGTTACTGCGATAAAATAAAGCTGGTGCTAATGCTTGATGATGAATGTGTTCAACTCGAAGCTTGCTTAACACATTAACCATTTTATGATCTCCGTAACCCTCAGCTATTTTAATCGCTTCCCCTAAATAATATTGCAAATTTTGAGTAAAATGGTTATAGGCTTCTCTAGTATGCTCCTGTGAAAAAATATTAGCTTGATTTAACGGTTTAACTACATTTAAGTTTATTAAATGCTTTACATAGTGTTCAATAGTAAGCTGATGAAAATGTGCTTCTCCGTATAGAAAATCCCATTCCTCATCTGTTAAGCTTATCGTGATCGATTTAGAATTAGACATTTTAATTTAAGTCCTTTCTAAGTGATTGATATGAGATAAATATATCATAAATTTCTCTTATTCACTCTACTTTAAGAGTGAGTCACGAATTTCGATAAGCTCATTTATATAATGATCGATTTGCTTGTTTAAGTCACTCATGCTTGCATTTATACCGTCTGTAGCACGTGTATATGCTCGTTGCTTATTAGCGTTTGCGTTTGCAAAATGAGACGAGTTATGACTGGCTTGCTGATGAGCTGATTGTGAAGCACGATTAGCAGCATGATGTCGCTTCTGACCTTTTTTAGAAGCTTTACGATTTGCTGATTGGTTATTACTGGAGACTGGCTTTGAATTAGATGACTTTCTGCTTGAAGGCGTAATATCAATCGGTATTGTGCTTAAATCCGAACTAAATGAGCTATCAGTAGTCGTTGAACTAGTCGAGCTTACAGGAGTAGTAATACCTGATAAGCTGTCTGAGCTTTCTTTTAAGAGTTCATCTAGTGTAAGCTTTGCTGCATATGTCGCTATCCCATCACCGATAAATGCAAGTGCATCAGCAACGGTGGCTATAGCAGCACCAATGTAAGCTAATCTAGCTATCTCAATTTCTCTTTCGTTACTATTATTATTATTGTTATTAGCCATAAAGGTACCTCGCTTAATGCATACATTTGTCTCATTATATGCAGCAGTAACCAAATTAAGTAAACGAAATTACATCGTAAGCCTGCTAGTTTGTCCACGAACTGTTCATTTGAAATTTTGTGAAAAATATAACATACTATTTAATATGGCCTTTACAGCAGTTTAAGTAACCATATAGGATGCAAAATTTATAGATGAGGTGAATCGATGAAACCGTTAATGGCAAAGCAGCATGGAGCTTGGGCTATGCTTTTTATTCCTTTTTTACTAGGGATGATTATAGGTGAAGCAAGGTGGGAGCATGGATTATTATTAGCGGCATGGCTATTTATATATTTAGCTAGCTATCCCTTTTTAATGGCTCTTAAAGGGAAAAATAAAAACTATTCATTATATATGAAGTGGTTAACTATTTATATTGTTCCAGCAATCATTTTTGTTATTTATCCTGTTATTGCTGAGCCTAGATTAATCTATTTTGGATTATCCTTTATTCCATGCTTTATTGTGAATATGTACTATGCAAAAACAAAAAATGAACGTTCATTAATTAATGATATTGTAGCGATTTGTAACTTCTGTATAGGTGGATTAGCTAGCTATTATTTTGGGACAGGAACATTAGATAGCACAGCATGGGTGCTATTTTTGTACAATTTCTTATTTTTTGCAGGTACGACGTTTTATGTGAAAACGATGATTCGAGAAAAATCAAATATTCGTTATAAATATATATCATGGGTTTATCATATTATTATAGTAGTCGTGTTTTTAGCTATGGGCTACTATATGATTGCACTAGCCTATATTCCAAGCTTAATTAGAGCGATGGTACTGTATGGAAGAAAATTAGCAGTTATGAAAATCGGTATAATTGAAATCGTAAATGCTATTCTATTTTTTATTGTATTATTATTCGCTGCATCTACGTCCACATTAATGTAATGGCTAGTATATAGGCTTTACATTAAAGACAAAAAAAGATAATGTTAAATGAGAACTGTTATCATAGATAGAGAGAGGGAATAAGGGACTTATGAGCATTATTGACATTATTAAGACAAGACGTACGATTAAAAGCTTTAAGCCAGATTCTATTAATATGTCTGAGGTTGAAGATTGGTTAGAGGCGAGCAGCTATGCACCTAATCATAAAATGCATGAGCCTTGGGAAGTAAAAGTAATCGGTGGAGAAACAAGAGCTAAAATTAATCATAAAACCAACTTTGGTGGTGCACCTTTGCTACTAGCCGTGTTGTCAAAGGTTGGAGCTAACAAAGTAGAACGTGATGAAAACATTATGGCTACTTCATGCTTTATACAAAACTTTGCATTAGCTGCTCATGAGGCTGGGGTAGGCGTGTTTTGGTGTTCTATAGGAGCATCAGCACAAGGTAGACAACATTTACAGGCAACAGATGAGCAGGAGGTTGTGGCAGTATTAGCTGTAGGCTATGCTGCTGATGTACCTGATGTAAAACCGCGTACCCCAATTAAAGAAAAAATAACTTATTTAGCTTAAATGTTATAGGCTACCTGGGAACCAGCTTTGTCTAGTTTTCCAAGTAGCTCTTTTCTTTGCAAACTTTTTTTATTAATGCACAAATAAAATAGTAACCTTTTTTATTATTATCCGTATTAACACTCAACATCATAATCGAAGGGAGTAAAAATATGAATACTCATTTTGAAGAGCAAGGATATCAAGGTTCTCCTCCACCTAAAAAGCCACCAATGAGTCCCAAAAAGATTCGCAGTATTACGGTGGGCGTTATTGTGGCGATCATACTACTAGTTATAGGTAGCTCGTCTTTTTACACGGTGGAAGAGCGCGAGCGTGCAGCAATATTAACATTTGGTAAATATACGAATGAGGTAGGATCAGGCTTACATTTTAAATGGCCAAGTCCGATTCAGGAAGTTATTATTGTTCAGGCAGAGCTTACACAATATATTACGATTGGATATAAGGAAACTAGCTCTGGAATCCAAGTGGTAGAAGAAGAAGCCATGATGATTACAGGGGATGAAAACATTGTTTCAGCCGATGCAGTCGTAACATGGAAAATAGGTGATATTAAAAATTACCTAACAAATATAGAAAATCCAGAGCAGTTTTTACGTAACTCTTCAGTAGCGGCGATCCGTGCAGTAATCGGCTCGCAAAAGCTAGATTACGTTATTACAGATGGTAAAACTGTAGTACAGGATATGGTTCGTGCACAGCTTATTGAATTGCAAGAAAAGTATAATACAGGTATTCAGGTTATTGACTTGAAATTCCAAGATATTGAGCCACCAGATGGTCAGGTTGCTGAAGCATTCCGTGCTGTTACAAATGCACGCGAAGAAAAAAATACGAAAGTTAATAATGCATTAAAATATGAAAATGAACGTATTCCGGTAGCACGTGGTGAAGCACAAGCTCTAATTGAAAAGGCTGAAGCAGAAAAAGCTTCTCGTATTTTGAATGCACAGGGTGACGTTGCTAAGTTCAATGCGATATATGCCGAATATGTAAACAACAAGGACATTACTGAAAGTCGTTTAGTGCTTGAAACATTAGAGAAGATTTATCCAGGTGCTAAAATTATCATTACAGATCCAAATGGTGATACAGTAAACTACTTACCACTAAATGATTTGCTGAATCGTTCAAGTAGCTCATCATCAACTAAATCATCTTCATCAACAAATGGTCAATAAGGAGGGAGTATAACGATGAATAAATTTTATGTCTATATTGGAAGTTTAATCGTATTAATCATTGTTGCATATGCTTCCTTATTTATCGTAAAAGAGGGAGAATATAAAGTTATAACTCGATTTGGTGAAGCTATCACCTTCAAGGAGAGCCCAGGCTTATACGCTAAGGTTCCGTTTGTAGATCAAACGATAACATTACCAAAATATCAAATGACTTATGAAAACGTGCCTACGCAAGTTATGACAAAAGATAAAAAAGTTATTATTGTTGATAACTACACAGTATGGAGAATTAAAGAGCCTGCTAAGTTTATCAAAACGATTAACTCGATTACAACTGGTAAAACACGTATCGAGGAGGCAGTATACAACTCTGTTCGTCGTAAGCTATCTGAATACAATTACGATGAAATTATTAGTGAGGAAACTGCACGCGGTGACTTAAATGATGAAATCACTAAAGAGGTTACAATCGCACTGCAACGTGACGACTATGGAATTGAAATTGTAGACGTTCGTATTAAACGTACTGACTTACCAGAAGATAATAAGCAAAGTGTTTACAACCGTATGATCTCAGACCGTCAATCTATCGCAGCTCGTTATTTATCTGAAGGTGATGAGGAATCACGCAAAATTACGTCAAAGGCTGATCGTACTGCATTGGAGTTAATTGCAGAAGCCGAAGCTTCAGCGAAGAAAATTGTAGCTGAGGGTGAACAGGAAGCAGCTCAAATTTATAATAACGCTTATGGTAAAGATCCTGAGTTTTATAAGCTTTATCGTACACTTGAAAGCTATGTCACAACGCTTTCTAATGAACCTGTTATTATGTTGCCAATCAATTCGCCTTATGCTCGAATTTTATTAGGGGAATAAATGATTTAAAGCTAAAGTGTATCGTCTATACTGATGGTGAAAACCTAAGTGTAGATGATACACTTTTTTTGTAGCTTCTATATCAATAGATTGAAGTTTGACATGTTACTTTATAGAGTAATAAGCTTTAAATATCCATTTTATTACATAATTAATCTAAAAGTGAGGGCTGTTATAAGAAATTATTATAATTGCCTTTATATAGAAAATTGTAGAAATTTTTTATTCTCTATGGTAAACTATCAATTGTCTACTCCTAAATACAACTATTTTCATAGGAATAATAAGTTATTGTGGTAAAAGGTGCTATTTAACTAGAGCTTTTCCTTAATATATTGTAAAATGATACTTATTGTTTTTATAACGTTTGTATACGGAGGATGTAGTATACAAGTTGGGAGAGTGAGTAGATGATTGAACTATTAAATATAGAAAAGGAATACAGGCAGAAGCAATCATCTGTTAAGGCATTAAACAATGTAAGCTTATCAGTTCATCGCGGAGAAATATTTGGAATAATTGGACATTCTGGTGCAGGCAAAAGCACTTTATTACGCTGTGTCAATTTACTTGAGGTACCGACAAGCGGCATAGTACGTATCAATAAAGTAGAACTTACTGCGATGAAGGAATCTGAGCTAAAGCGCCAGCGTCGACAAATCGGTATGATTTTTCAGCACTTTAATTTAATGGCGACTATGACAGTTGAGCAAAATATTGCTTTTCCATTAACATTGCTAAATATGTCTAAAAAAGAGATTGCTGCTCGAGTGGATGAATTGCTAGAACTAGTAGGCTTAAGTGATCATAAGCATCATTATCCGAGTCAACTATCTGGAGGACAAAAGCAAAGAGTCGGTATTGCAAGAGCGTTAGCCACTAATCCTCATGTTTTATTATGTGATGAAGCGACCTCTGCCCTTGATCCACAGACAACTGAAAGTATTTTAAATCTTCTTAAGGATATTAACCAAAAGCTTGGTATCACTATTTTGTTAATAACCCATGAAATGGCGGTTATTAGAAAAATATGTGATCGTGTTGCGGTTATGCACGCTGGAAAAATTATTGAGATGGGCGATGTAATTGATGTCTTTTTACATCCCAAGCATAGTGTAACACAACAGTTTTTACGTGAATCTGAGGATGCAATTGAAGCAGAAGTATTTGAAGGCGAAACGCCAAAGGGCAAGCTTATTTATATACAATATAGCGGCAATGTAACATATGAGCCAATATTGTATAATGCCGTAAAGCAAACGAATGTTGCTTTCACAATTTTGCAAGGTAAAATCGCAAAAATGAAGCATATTCCATATGGCCAGCTTTTAATTGAATTGCAAGGAGAATCACAGGAGATATTACAAATAATCGATGATTTACGTGCAAAAGGATTGGAGGTTACTGAATATCATGGCTAATCTACAATCTTTATTCATATATGCATTAAAATCAAGTTCTTTCTTTAGTAACATCAACTGGGATGAAATAGAAAAAGCAACTGGTCAAACGTTGACGATGCTAGGATTTTCAGTATTGTTTACTGTAATAATCGGCTTCATACTAGGGTTTATTTTATTTTTAACCTCGCCGCATCAAATATTACAGCAACGTTTTGTGTATGCCATTTTATCCTTTATTGTTAACTTATTTCGTTCAGTACCTTTTGTAATTTTGCTGCTAGTAGTATTGCCAGTAACTAAAGCACTTGTTGGTACAGTGCTTGGGGTAAAGGGATCAATTCCACCGCTCGTTATTGCAGCTGCTCCATTTTTTGCACGATTAGTCGAAAGTGCATTGCGAGAGGTTGACCGTGGAGTGATCGAAGCGGCCCAATCTATGGGAGCCTCAAACTGGACCATTATTACTCGCGTTTTGTTTAGAGAATCAAGAATTGGTTTAATCGCTGCTATTACAATGACTGCAGTTACACTTGTATCCTATACCGCGATGTCAGGAATAGTTGGTGGTGGTGGACTAGGTGATTTAGCGATTCGCTATGGTCATTATCGTTACCAATTGGATGTACTTATCGTGAGTGTTATTCTATTAGTCATTTTAGTACAGCTATTACAAATGGCTGGAGACTATTTAGTGAAATACTTTAGTCGTAAAAGGTTGTAATGTCATACAACATAGATAAATATAAAAATTGGAGGGAAAATTATGAAACAGAAATCATTACTTGTAACATTATTTTTAGTATTAGCATTGGTCGTTTCAGCTTGTGGCAGTAACAATGCTTCAAATGGGAATGGAGCAAATACATCAACAAATAGTCAAACTGAAACTGCTGGCAATGAGGCTGCAGCTCCAGAAGAGGTAACATTAAAAGTAGGTGCTTCTGCAATACCACACGCAGAGATTCTAAACTTTATTGCTCCAACATTAAAAGAGCAAGGTGTTATTTTAGAAGTTAAAGAGTTTACAGATTATGTTTTACCTAACACAGGTGTGTTTGAAAAAGAACTTGATGCTAACTTCTTCCAGCACGTTCCGTACTTAGAAGGTGAAAATGCAGCTCGTGGTATGGATTTAGTAAGTGTTGCAGGTATTCATATCGAGCCATTTGGTATTTATTCTAGCTCTATCACTTCTATTGATGAGCTACAGGATGGAGCAAAAATTGCAATTCCAAACGATCCAACAAACGGTGGTCGTTCATTACTACTATTAGCTAAAAATGGTTTAATTGAATTAGATGAAGCTGCTGGTACAAGCGTTACAGTAGCAGAAATTAAAAATAACCCACGTAACTTTGAGTTTATAGAGTTAGAAGCAGCTACACTTCCACGTGTATTAGATGAAGTTGCTGTTGCAGCAATCAATACAAACTATGCACTTGAGGCTGGCTTAAACCCAGTGGAAGATGCATTACTAATTGAAGATAGCTCTTCTCCTTACGTAAATATTTTAGTTGCACGTCCAGATAATAAAGATTCTGAGGCGATTGCAAAACTAGTAGCAGCACTACAATCTCCAGAGGTTGAAGCATTTATTAATGAAACCTATAAAGGTGCAGTAGTTCCTGCCTTTACAAAATAATAGCAAACAAAAAACAGCTTTCGGTATATAATCGAAAGCTGTTTTTATTATCGTTTTTAATGTAATAGATATTAGTACAAGGAAATTGTTAAGGTTTGATGCTCAAAAAGTGAGTGTAAAGTGGCCTCTGAACCTACAATTTCAATGCTAATTAAAGAAGCTAGACATTGTTTAATCGCATTTTTACCATTTGTCCATTTTAAATTAAGTGTTGATTCTAGCTTACGCATCGCTTTTTTGTTTTGTTCTGTCATATAAACTGGAATTAAGCGATCTTGAAAGTATAGTTTTGTTGTCATATTATTCCCTCCAATACGACCAATATAGTCATATTGTATAAAGGAAACCTTAAAGCTAGCTTAAATTTATTTGTCAATATTGTTATGAATATTAATTTTTTCATAACTTTTGTCGACGATATGCCGTTGGAGAGCAATTAAAGTGCAGTTTAAATAGCTTAATGAAGTAGCTAATATGCTCAAATCCGACCTCGTAAGCAATCGTAGAAACCTTTTTATCAGTTTCTCTTAGTAAGGTTGCAGCTTGTCTTATTCGATAACTATTAATATATTCTGTTACAGTTTGCCTCGTCATTTTTTTGAAAAATCGACAAAAATGACCTTCACTCATCGGAATTAACTGAGCTAACTCATTAAGGCTTATCGTTTTATCGTAATTGGCAAAAATATAACTTATTATCTTTTTAAGCTTATCCGACTGAGCATTAGCCATTTCCTTTAGTGCGGTACGATTAACAGTTGCTCCTTCAGCATAGATGAGCTGTAGCATAAGCAGTAGATTAGCCTTTATAACTAGCTCAAAGCCGATTTGTCTATGCATATATACATGGACTATAGCCTGAATATAGTCTAATAGTTGCTTTTGCCATGCAATTTTTTTTGTGATGTGCCGTGGAAATGTGCGACGCTGCTCGTGTAAAGGTGAAATAAAATGCGTTTGTATTTTATCAAGCTGGGCACTATCTAGAAGCTTCGTATCGAGCACAATTGCTGCAAATTTACATTTAGACTGCTCTACACTATGTCCTGTATGTATTTCCTCACTATCAATAAACACAGCTTCTCCTGCACGAACATGAATAAACTCCTGATTAATTTGAAAGAGCACCTCTCCCTCTAGGCAATAAAAAAATTCAATTTCTTTATGCCAATGACATTCTACTATAGGAATGTCACCACCTTGCTGCTCTAAGGTGTATACCGCTAAAGGAAAGGACTTATCTCCATGATGTTTGTTTTCCTTTAAGATTTGCTTCGCAGGCTGCACCATAACATTTCTCCTCTATATCAAAATAGTGCTATAAATTAGCATAATATTGATAGATAAATATAAAATTCATCAGTATACTGCAATTATATCAAATGGAATATATATGCCAATAATATAAAAGAGGTGTTATATTATGAAATTTTCGGATGGTAACTGGTTAGTTAAGGAGCAATATTCGATTCAAAGTGCTTTTCAGCTACATGATTTCTATAAGCAAAAGGGCATATTAACGACTTATGTTTCACCAAGACCAATTTTATCTCGTGGTAATATGCTAGATACAATGCTATTAACTGTACAATTTCATAGTCCACTTCCCGGTATTATAGGTGTTAAAATCATTCATCATAAAGGCGTACGTGATGTAGGTCCGCACTTTGAATTGTTTAAAGCAGAGCATAGTGATGCAATTATCGAGGAAAATGAAAACGCAATCATTATGCGTACAGGTGAGCTTGCCGTACATATCGCTAAAGGTTTTGAATGGAGAGTAGATTTTTATAGAGGCACTAAGCGCTTAACAGGTAGCTTACAAAAATCTATTGCATATATAAAAGAGGGTAAACATCAAACCTACGTTCGTGAAGAATTAGATTTGGGTGTAGGTGAATGGGTCTATGGCTTAGGTGAACGCTTTACGCCATTTGTTAAAAATGGTCAGACAGTAGAGATTTGGAATCAAGATGGAGGTACAAGCTCTGAGCAGGCATATAAAAACATCCCTTTTTATATGACTAACAAGGGCTATGGTGTGTTTATAAATCAGCCTGATTTAGTGTCTTTAGAAATCGCATCAGAAAAGGTGAAAAAGGTGCAATTTAGCGTGCAGGGTGAATCATTACATTACTTTATTATTGATGGCCCAGATGCTAAGGGAGTATTAGATAAGTATACTCAATTAACTGGACGTCCAGCACTTCCACCACCGTGGACATTTGGACTTTGGTTAAGCACCTCCTTTACAACAAATTATGATGAAGCGACTGTAAATGAATTTGTTGATGGCATGGTAGAGCGTGACATACCTCTACAAGTATTCCATTTTGATTGTTTTTGGATGAAGGAATTCCACTGGACTGATTTCAAATGGGATGAGCGTGTATTCCCAGATCCTAAAGGCATGCTAAAGCGTTTGAAGGATAGAGGATTAAAAATTTGCGTTTGGATTAATCCCTATATCGCACAGCAGTCTCGTTTATTTGATGAAGGTGTGAGGAATGGATATTTTGTGAAAAAAGTAAGTGGTGATGTATGGCAATGGGATTTATGGCAGCCAGGAATGGCTTTAGTTGATTTTACAAATCCTGCTGCATGTAATTGGTATGCCTCTTATTTACATGAGCTTGTAGATATGGGTGTAGATAGCTTTAAAACAGATTTTGGTGAACGTATTCCAACTGATGTAGTTTATTTCAATGGGGCTAATCCACATAAAATGCACAATTATTATACTCAGCTATACAATAAATGTGTATTTGAGGTGCTTGAAGAAAGATTAGGAAAGCATAATGCTGTGCTATTTGCACGATCGGCGACTGCTGGTGGTCAACAATACCCAGTACACTGGGGTGGGGATTGCTATGCAGATTTTGAATCGATGGCAGAAAGCTTACGAGGTGGCTTATCATTAGGCTTATCTGGCTTTGGTTTTTGGAGTCATGATATTGGAGGGTTTGAGAACACAGCACCAGTGTCAGTATTTAAGCGTTGGTTACAGTTTGGCTTATTATCCTCCCATAGTCGTTTACATGGCTCACGCTCCTATCGAGTACCATGGGAATACGATGATGAAGCAGTTGAAGTTACACGAAAATTCACAAAATTAAAGGCTAGATTAATGCCTTATCTATATCGCATAGCAGTAGAAGCACATCAAAAAGGCACCCCAGCAATGAGAGCGATGATAGTTGAGTTTTTTGGTGATCCAGCCGTTGAGATGCTAGATCGTCAATATATGCTTGGCGATAGCTTACTAGTAGCACCTATCTTTACTGAAGAGGGTGAAGTGATATATTACTTACCAGCTGGTAAATGGACCCATTTATTAACAGGAGACACAGTAGAGGGTGGCAAATGGTTTACAGAAGTATACGATTACTTCAGTCTACCATTATTTGTAAGAGAGCATACTATTCTACCTTTAGGCAAAGAGGAAGCACGTACAGATTATGATTACACCACTAATTTAGAGCTGCATTTATATTATTTACAGCAAGGAAAAGAAGCACAAACAGACATTTATGATGCAAATGGCAAAGTGTTACTTAGCATAACTGCTAAGCGTACTGAAAATCAAATTTTGCTTAATACAGAGGGCAATGCAAAGAATGTCTCTGTTATTGTGCATGATACACTTGCTATTTCACACGGTGAGAGCTATAAGCTATTAGGCACACATGCCCAATTAGAATTAAACTCAGGACAACAAATTGTAATAAATTTAGCGTAAAAGGAACAGCAGATTGCTATCATGTCGATAAGAATGATAGCAATCTCTTTGTTTAAATGCAGTATATAACAAAATAACATAAAAATAAGCTAATTATACGAATAGAATTGTGACTAAAGTTAGTCTATACTTATCCATAGTAGGACATGTCAATTCAGATAGTTTAAAGGAGACTGAATAATATGAGACGAATTTCTGTAGGCCTACAACTTTATACATTAAGGGATTTAATGGAGCAGGATTTTGCTGGAACGTTACGTGAGGTTGCTAAAATCGGATATGAAGGTGTTGAATTTTACAACTACGGTGGCTTTAGTGCTGAACAATTGAAAGCGTTATTACAGGAGCTTGGTCTAAAGGCGATTGGCACTCATATTCAATTAGTCGATTTAAAGGACAACTTAGAGCGTGAAATAGATTACTTGAAAACGATTGGAGCTAAATATGCAATTTGCCCATGGCTGCCTGAAGATGTACGTGATGCAGAAAGTTGGGTAGGACATTTTGAAGCTTTATCAGTCGCTGGTCAAAAGTGTAATGAAGCAGGGATAGAATTGCTTTATCACAACCATGAATTTGAGTTTGAAACAAAAATAAATGGGAAGCCTGTATTTGAGGTGCTATTTGAAACATTGCCCGCACATATTATTAAGCCTGAAATAGATTTAGGATGGGTTCAATACTCTGGTATTGATCCAATAGGCTATATTAAGAAGTATCAGGAAAAGCTTCCGTTAATTCATCTAAAGGACTACCTAGAAACAAAACGTAATCCTGATTTATTAATTGATACTGTAGAATTAGGAGAAGGAAGCCTACCGATTCTAGATATAGTTTCTGAATTGAGTAAAACAGAAGTGGAATGGATTATTGTCGAGCAGGATACTTGCTCTAATCCTCCATTACAATCTGTTGCTAAAAGTTTTCAATGGTTACAACAACATTACTTAAATAAATGTATATAAGGGGAGATTAATAATGTCTAAATTAAAGGTTGCAGTTATTGGTTGTGGGTCTATCGCAAAGCATCGCCATATTCCTGAATATGCGGAAAATAATCAAGTTGAATTGGTAGCATTTGTTGATCCGGTTATTGAGCGTGCAGAAGAATTTGCTGCTCAATATGGTGCTAAAGCATTTAAAGACTACAAGGAAATGCTAGCTGAAATTAAGCCAGATGCGGTGAGTGTTTGTACACCAAACTATTTACATGCTGAAATGACAATTGTTGCTGCCGAGGCTGGTGTTCACGTTCTAGTTGAGAAGCCAATGGCAACTACAGATGAAGAAGCTGAAAAGATGATTGCTGCTGCTAAAGCTAACAATATTAAGCTTATGGTAGGACATAATCAAAGATTTATGCCTCCACACTTAAAGGCAAAAGAAATCTTAAAATCTGGTGTGCTAGGTAAAGTATTAACATTCCGTACTTCTTTTGGTCATCCTGGACCAGATGCTTGGAGTGTCGATGGTGCAAACAGCTGGTTCTTCCGTAAAGAAGAAGCTATTATGGGGGCAATGGGCGATTTGGGCGTACATAAATCGGACCTTATTCGTTATTTATTAGAGGATGAAGTAGCGGAGATTGGTGCTTTTGTAGGCACTCTTCATAAGGAAGGCACTGAAGCTGATGATAACGCTTCTTGTATCGTTCGTATGAAATCTGGTGCAATTGGTACATTAGTTGCAAGCTGGACATATTACAAGGGTGAGGATAACAGCACAGTATTATGGTGTGAAAATGGAGTAATGAAGCTTTGTACAGATGATGTTGATCAAGTTATTGTAGAGCTTCGTGACGGAACAGTTAATAAATATCAACCAGGTGCTATTTCTACAAATGAGAAGCAAGTATCTAGCGGTGTAGTAGATCGCTTCATCGAAAGCATCGTTTCTAATACAGAGCCTGAAGTAGATGGAGAGGAAGGCAGAAAATCACTTAACGTTATTTTATCTGCATTCAAATCACAAGCTACAGGTCAAATTATAAAAGTCAACTAAATAAGTTTGACACTAAAAGCATAAAAAACGTTCAACCAATTTGAAGTACAATCTACTTCGACGGTTGAACGTTTTTTATGTGTAAAACGATAAATGAGAGTGGATTAGAAATCTTAATAGTTTTTAATAAACCTTATGTATCAATAGTTTGAGTTGGATTTTAACGAGAAAATGAAAGAATGGTATATTTTGCTTAATGATATAAAAAATAGAGTTTGCTAACATAAATTATGTCATCGAGAACAAAATTAATGGAGGTAAATGACATGAAAAAGAACGTATTTAAAGTTGGTGTAGCTTCACTGGCTGTTACAGCAGCAATTGCATCAACAGCGGTAACTGATGTATTTGCAGCTAAACCTACTCAAACTCAAAATATAGAATGGAATAACAAAATTGTAGAACGTGTACTTGAGCAATTAAATTTGATTCAAGAAAAAAATGGTTTTAAATATTCTCCATTGCTTTCTACTGAACAATTTAAGCTTCTAATTGAAGGGAAGTTTGCTTCCATAGGTAAAATTACATTACCTGTTGAGAAGCCAGCAACTAAGCCTGTGGTAACAAAACCAACTCCAGAGGTAACTAAACCAGCTGAAAAGCCAGTCACAACACCAGAGGTGACAAAACCAGCTGAAAAGCCAGTAACAACACCAGAGGTGACAAAACCAGTTGAAAAGCCAGTAACTACGCCAGAGGTGACAAAACCAGCTGAAAAGCCAGTCACAACACCAGAGGTGACCAAACCAGCTGAAACACCAGTAACAACACCTGAGCAAAAACCAGTTGTAACTGAAGAAAAAACTGAGCAAACAGAGAATAGTCAATTTTCTGCTGAGCAGCAGGAAGTGCTGGCACTTGTAAATAAGGAGCGTACTTCAAGAGGTCTAAAAGCATTAGTATTAGATGCAGCAGTATCTAAGGTAGCAACTGAAAAGGCTAGAGATATGCAAGATAACAATTACTTTAGCCATCAATCACCAACTTATGGCTCTCCATTTGATATGTTAACTCAGTTTGGTGTGAAATATACTTATGCAGGTGAAAACATAGCATATGGTCAACGTTCTCCAGAGGAAGTTATGACTGCATGGATGAATAGTACAGGTCATCGTGAAAACATTCTAAATGCTAACTATACTAAACTAGGTGTAGGCTATGTTGGTAACAAATGGGTTCAAATGTTTATTGCCAATTAATTAAGGGCTATTATCCTTTTACATTTTATTAGTTTTTAAAAAAGGGACTATAACGTACTCTATGTAGAGTTTGTTATAGTCCCTTTTTAAACTGATATTATTTTAGCTTAAAGATTTGAATAGTACGAGCAAGCTGGTTAGCCATATTTAACATATTTTCAGCTTCTTGTACGATACCCTGTACAGACGGAAGCTGCTCATTCATAGCTGCTGAAACTTGCTCTGTACCAGCTGCGGATTCCTCAGTAATAGCTGAAATGTTTTGCACTGTAGCAGAAATTTTGCGTGCACTTTCCAGCATAGCATCACTTTCTTTTGAGAAGTTATATATTTGCTCACTTATAAATTGAATACTGTGCACAATCTCATTAAAGATAGCTTCAGTTTCTTTTATATGCTCGGCTTGCATCTTAACAACTTCTTCATTGACCTTTACATTATGTATCGTATTTTGAATACCTTTATCAATATTTTTAACAAGATTAAAAACTTCCTTTGCTGATGCAGAGGATTCCTCTGCAAGCTTACGGACTTCCTGTGCAACGACAGCAAAGCCGCGACCGTGTTCTCCTGCACGTGCTGCTTCTATAGAAGCATTTAGTGAAAGAAGGTTAGTTTGTTCAGCGATATCTGAAATGGCTGAAGTCATAGATGTAATGCCTTTAGATAGTTGAGCTAGCTCTTGAATCGTCAGTGATACCTGAGCTGTTGCATTTACGTTACGCTCCATCCCATTACTTTGTGTTTCTAATGCAATTAAGCCTTTATTGACTAATTGAATAGTAGCCTCAGAGCGTCTATTCATTTCTTTTGTTGAATCAGCATAGTTAGCTACAGTTTTTTCAATTTCTTGAATGGATTCAGTCATATTTGCAACGTCTTCAGTAATTTCATTTGCCCCTACTGCTAACTCGTTAGCAGAAACTGCAACCTGCTCCATCGTTGTTTGAAGTGAACTGTTTTTATCATAAATGGAACGAGTAGTATCAGATACATGACGAGTAATATTCATTGATTCTGATAAAATATCTCTTAGCTTTTCTATCATACGATTAAATGTATGACCGATTTCACCTGCATTTGTACTCTCAACATCAATCGTTTGTGAAAAATCTCCTTTTGCAATGCGATTAGCGGTTGACGCAATTTCATCAAATGAAGAGGTGATCGCAGATTCTACAAAGTTAATAATTGGCACTGCTATACCGGCTACCACAACAGCAAAAATTAAAACAAATAGAACTCCTTCTCCTTTAATTAAAGTGAAGCATAAGCATAATAAGGTGAAAAGAATAATAGTAGAAAATGTAAGATATTGTAGTTTACTTTTCACAGGCAATTTGTTAAACCATGTCGAGAATTTTTCCATCATGAAAACGCTCCCTTTTCTGAAATTATCCATATTATAACATCATTAGTTGTAGCGGTCTATAAATCAATTTTTTTGTAAATACTAATATTTTTTGATTAAATTGTTAATCATTACATAGCAAATTGTCGAATACAACAAAAATCACCGAAAAGTATGTCGTTTGTTGAACGAACTTTTCGGTGATTTTTGTAAACTCTTCGGTGTAGCCTCAGTATAACGACGCTACAATAACAGTAATGAAAACGAAAGAAGGTGTTTGGATTGGCAGATCAAAAGGGACTGGCAAAACAAATTGAATTTGTATTTCATCAATTAGAAAATGAATTAACAGGAGCAATAGCAGGAACAGTATTAATTCATGTAAGAAATAATATTGTTGGAAAATTTGGTGTCAAACATCATCCTATTCACATTGAGCATAATAAGGTTAATTCTGAACAATATGGATTAACTAAGGAGCAAGTGAGACGGTTTAAAGCATTAGCGATTGAAGCGCTAAAGATGAAAAGAAATTGGACACATGGCGAAATTTTATATGATTTTTCAGTTAAAAATAATAATAACTGGAGTGCCAGTGTTTTATATGAATCTAATTATAATATGGCGAATTGGAACCAATATCATATTCAATAATCAGTAATTAGCTATTGTTTAGTTTCATTATTCCTTTTGCGAAGCTTAGCTTTATAGACGAAACCTATTCCAGTTACACTGAAAAATAAAACAAAAAATATGATTGTCCACAATAGTGAATGTGCGATTGATATGGCTGTCGCCGCTAATAATAATGTTGAAAGTGTTGCAAAGAATAAAGATAGCTTTTTTGACATAATTACACACTCCTAGAAATAGTTAACAGTATAGTAATGTAACTTAAGAACATAATAAGAGAGCAAGCTTGCATAAACATTATATCTTGTGTATAAGGAGAATCATATTATGGCTAACAACAATAACAGTAGCAACAATTTAGTAGTACCACAAGCAAGTGCAGCATTAAATCAACTGAAAATGGAAGCAGCACAAGAGCTAGGTGTTCCGTTTTCTGGAGAAGGTTACTACGGTAACTTAACTTCTCGTGAAACAGGTTCAGTAGGTGGACAAATTACAAAACGCTTAGTACAAATTGCTGAGCAACAGTTAGCAGGTAAATAATATCCATTCTACACTAAATTAAAGAAGTAGAAAAAGGTTATCTCATGAAAATGAGGTAACCTTTTTTTGTATTTTTTAAATTGGAGTTTGCTCAGTAACGACTTGACCGTGGAAAGGATATTCATAATTAATTGGCTCGTCAAATGTAACGAAGTTAAGATTTAACATAAGCAATAAAACACGTTGCCCAGTTTCAGGAACACTAATAACGATGTGATCCCGTCCAGCTGCTTCTATTCTACCTCTAAAAATACGGGCATTCCATTCCGTATTACTGTCGTAGGTCATATAGAAGGTACCAATTTTACCACGGTTTAAACGTAAAATATTTTCTACATAAGATTCTTCAAAAATAGGCTGAGTTGTTGTAATTGTGCCTCCAGGTGTAATAGTTGAACCACTTGGAAATTGCGGAACTGGTGTTGCAGGTGACATGCCAGGGAAAGTTCCAGTTTGTTGGCGATAATACTCATCATCCTGGTAGCCATAATAATAAGGTTGTTGATAATAGTTACTCATGTAAAAGACTTCCTTTCAATTGTTAATACATCGATGGACATTCTTCATAGGTAGGCTTATAAAAGCAATGTGCTTTAAATCTGCCTTCTAAAGGCTGGTTATACCAAACAGAAGGGCAGTTGCCAGCTGGTCTAAAAAACCAAAGAGCAAAGGTAGCTGGATGAATACGTTCACCTCTAATGAGACGCTCTGCTAGTTTAATTTCACTATTTCTGGCAGCTTGATAAAAATAACTTTTTTGTGTTGCTTCAAAACCACCTGGGCTTTGATAAACCATATCTGGTATACTTCGTATGTTCGTAAAGTCAGAGCAATCACGTCGGATTCGATTAACTCCAACATTACCTACCATGAGCATACCTTGTGCACCTTCACCTTCTGCTTCAGCTCTTATTAAGCGAGCAAGCATTTTTGTATGCTCTGAATTGGTTGGAATTACTGCCATTTATTTGTGTACTCCTTTCCTTTTTAGCTAACACTACAGATGGGCGATGAACTATAGTAGTGTATGGTAAAGTGGCCTGAATTGTGTCAAAGTTGTTAATAAATTTACTGACGAATTGATGAACAAAGATAGTGTGAACATTGTCACATTAGATATTATTAGGTATGATAAATAGGATTCATCAACAAGAAGATGGATAGATAAACGCAGTTGCGTTTTGTATAGCGGGAGGAACAAACGTGTTTAAAGACTTAATAGGCTTAACAAAACCTAATTTACTTAGATTGAATATTTTCGCTTCATTTGGTGGTTTTTGGGTAGCATCTAAATGGTCATTCGATTGGATCATACTATTGTGGATGCTTATAGGGTGCACCTTTACAATGGCATCAGCAACAGTATTGAACAATTACTGGGATAGAGAACTGGACATGAAAATGGAACGTACAAGAAATCGTACCTTACCATCTGGCCGTATGAAGCCTGCTTATGTTCTTCTATATGGTATTATTCTGGGGTTAATTGGGTTCTCAGTTTTATTTTGGAAAGTTAATGTTATTACAGGGATTTTGGGTGTAGCGGGATGGATAGCATATGTTATTGTTTATACAATGTGGCTTAAGCGTACATCAACGTGGAGTACCTCTGTAGGGGGTATCTCAGGTGCAATGCCACCAGTTATTGGTTATTGTGCGGTTATGGATACGGTAGATATGGGTGCAATTTTATTATTCGCCTTCCTATTCTTATGGCAGCCGGCTCATTTCTGGTCTTTAGGTATTCGTCGTGTTGAGGAATATCGTGAAGCTGGATTTCCGTTATTGCCAGTAGTAAAAGGGATTCGAAGAACGAATATTCAAATGATTCCTTATTTAATCTTATTACTTGTCACTGTTGTTTTATTTACAGTATATGGCTACACAGGTTATTTCTTTTTAGTTGTTTCATCAATATTAACGCTGATTTGGATTATTCATACTTGTACAGGCTTCAAAGCAAAAAATATTGATAAGTGGGCGAAAGTAAACTTTTTAATTTCAGTCAATTATTTGCTTATTGTATTTGTTATTATGATTATTAATACAACTAAAGTCTAAGTATGGAGGGATATCGAAGTGGCATTTGTAAAAAAGTATGCATTTCAAATTGCAGTAGCAGTCCTTTGTTTAATTATGGCGGGCTATTTACTTAGTACCTATGTATTAAAAAAAGAGGAGCCATATCCTATTATTAAGGAAGCCCCTCAATTTTCACTTACTAGCATTAATGGTGAAGAAGTTAGTTTAGAAAATACTAAAGGTAAAATAAGAATTGTTTACTTTTACTTTGCAAGCTGCCCAGATGTGTGTCCACCGACTACCTATAAGTTAGGTGAATTCCAAGATATGCTGCGCAAGGATGGAAGATTAGGAACTGAGGTTGAGCTTATCTCAATTTCGTTCGACCCTGAGACCGATACAGATGATGTTATTCGCACATTTGCAGAACGCACTGGTGCTGAATTAGAGGGCTGGCATTTTGTCAGAGGTGATTCACGTGATCAGATGATTGAGCTTGCTCGCGAATTTGACGTAGCAGTTATTTATGATGATGTAGAAAAAACCTTCTATCACACTAATCCTATTATAATCGTTGATGAAAATAACTTTATCCGTACGCAAGTAAATGGTTCACCAAATGAAGCTGCTGGTGATGAGCCATTTACTGCTGACGTTTTATATGAAGCGATAAAACGAGTAAAATAAATTAAAATTCGTCCTTTGACCATAAAGCAGGTTTAGTTGGAGATGTTTTTACATATTCAGCTAAACCTGCTTTTTCTATTTGCACTAAAATATATTCTATTGGTGTCTTTTCAACTCCACCATATTCACGTCGAGTATATAAATGGTTAGCATCAGGAAAATACTCTCTGAGCATGCCCCGTATACGTTTACCAGATACATCATTATCAGTAAAAATATAAACATCATCGAACTGCAAGCGTTCAGCTAAATTTTCAAGTGTAGAGGTACTTGGCGTACCGAAAGTACAATAAATTGAGATATCGTCAGATAATAAATCGTTAAGTCGTTGCTTATCCTTTATGCCTTCCACAATAATACTGATGTTCATAACGAAGCCTCCCTTTCTCACTATTTTAACATGAGATTAAGGAGGCTATTCAATTATAGTAGTCATCTTATTGAAATTAGGCTAAGGAGTTGTTTGAATAGTAGGAGAATCAGGCTTTTTCCACTTAGGATATCCATTAACGGTAACTGCCACAATAAGAATTAAAAAAGCAAACAAATATGGTGACACAAACTCTCTAATCTGTCCTGCTAGCAATGGACCAATAAAAGCACCTATTGAGAAGGCAATCGATAAAATCGAAAACGTTCGTCCATATCGGCTTCCTTGACTTAATACGATAAGCCAATGTGATAAAGCTGGAAAAATAATCCCTTTTATAACACCGATAAGAAGTAATACAACGATAAAAGGTATCGCTAAATCGACGGCTAAAATGTAGTACAGAATTGATAGCAGGAAAGCACCGTATATTGTCCGTATAGCTGGGTTTATTTTGGTCATAAAAAGCATCGATAAAGTGATTAATGAGCCGACGCTTAATACACTAAACAGCCAGCCTGTAGTCATAATTGATTGTTGTGCCTGTAATCGTAAAGGAATTTCAAACGATAAAATACCTTGAGAGCAGCTTAGTGCAATGGGTATTAGGTAAACCTTTAGTGGAAAGTTAATCTTTTCAGCTGCAGCACTTACTTTAGGCTGGTCTAACTTTTTGGCAGAATTAAGCTGTAGCTTATGTTTATTGTTTGGATTCGAAATAAAAATAATGGCGCATAAGCCAGCTACAATTAATACGAAACCTAAAATGGTAAAGGCTATTGTAAAACCAAGCTTTGCGACTAATAATGCTCCGATTGCAGGTGAACCAACAGATGCTATAGTGTGAATAAAACCATTACCTGCCATATGCTTACCTTGAGTTGTCACATTGGAGCTAAGTGAAGCAAGCATTGAAAGAGCAGCAGGTGATAAAAATGCAAGTATAAATCCAGCTAAGCCACGAATGGTTAAAAGCTGCCATGGATTAGTTACAGCTGCTTGTAAAAGTAATAGTACACCAGCAAAAATTAAGCTTAAAATAATAAAAATCTTACTGCCATAACGATCTATCCAGACACTCGCCATCATATTACCAGGTATATGCGTAATAGAATACAAACCCATCATTAAGCCAATAAATGATGGTGCTGCACCTAGAGATAGTGCATAAGGTGTTAGAATAGGAAATTGAGCATGTAAATCAAATGTTGCGATAAAAATAAATAGATAGAGCCATATCGTTGTTCTCATAACGTCGACCTCCAACTCGTAGTCCATATTATGTGTACGCTTGTCTATGACAACTTATGTCTATCTTCATTTAGTTTCATTGTACTGAGTCACATAAGTAAGCTATAATAAACTATGAGTGTTTTAAACTAGAAATTTAGGGAAGAGGGAGAGCGTAAATCAATGTTAGATTTTTTATCTTATGATTACGACATGTGGATCACATACTTACAAAATAATTGGTATATTATCGCTATAGCACTTATCGTTATTTTACTTATAATTAAAGTAGTAAAAACTGTACTTAAATGGCTATTAATCGTACTTATTGTTCTAGGTCTTGTTTTTTATAGCGGTTATACATTAGATGATATTAAGCAGTTTGGTAGTACAGTAGTAACAGATGGTGTATCTGAAATTAAGGAAATCGGTAGTAAAGTAAGTGATGCAGTTAAACAGCAAGCACTAGATTCAATGATTCAAGAAGGACAATCTGCTACTTACAAAGCAAATGGTGACGGTACGTATACGGTCACAACTGAATCCATTACGATCACTGGAACAGTTGGAGCTGAGGAGGTCCAAGTAAGTGTAAAGGGAGCTCCAGCATTTAAAGTGCAAATAAATGAGACCATCGAGCAATTTATAAAGCAGTCTCAACAGTAGAAGCAAACGATAATTAGGAGTGGAAAGTATGCAAGACGATCCTAAACAACAGGAAATTCGCAGAAGAAGACAGTTATCTTTTCGTTTAAACATTTTTTTCTTCATAGTCTTCGGCATTTTTAGTGTGTTAATCGTTCGCTTATCTGTACTTCAGTTTGTTGAAGGCCCGAATCTTTCAGCAGCGAGTACTAAAAAATATATGAGAAGCGATCCTATTGCTCCTATTAGGGGTAATATTTATGATGCAAATGGTTATCCAATCGCTTACTCTACTTCGACACAATCCTTGTATTATAATATACAGCCTAGCACAAAAGATTTAGGCTCAACTGAGCAAGCAGAATTAATGGCGAAACAACTACTAGAGGTGTTCACTCAGTATGGTGATCCACAATATGCGATGACCTATGAAGATATTATTGATGCAATGGACTTGAAATTTAGGCGAAATACAATGTCTACACCAAGACGCATTAAAAGCAATTTAACAAATGCTGAGTTAGCATATATTTTAGAAAACAAATCTCTTTTCAAGGGGATTGAAGTTTTAGAAGAAAGTGTTCGAAACTATGATTCTTCTACGATTGCCGTACAATTAACAGGGTATTTGAAAAAATATAATGGTGTACGTGAAACGTATGAATTTTATTCGCATAAACGTGAAATTCAAGATCCTAAGTATAAGTATTTAGAGGAAGAGCAAGTTGGTGCAGATGGACTTGAATATATGTATCAGGATGTATTGCGAGGTACAAATGGAGTGAAATCGTACCCAGTAAACAATCAAGGTATGGTCGTTGGTGACATTAATATAACGACGCCTGAAAAAGGTGCAGATTTATATTTAACGATTGACAAGGATGTTCAGCTTCATACTGAGCAATCCATCTTAAACCACATCGAAAAAATTAAAAATTCTACCGCTTCTTACGAAAGCGCTCCACACGCTCAAATTGGCTTTGCCGTTGCGATGGAGGTAGAAACAGGAAAAGTAATAGCAATGGCTAGTATGCCAGATTATGATCCAAATGTTTGGGCTGGTGGCTCTATTTCTAGTTCAAACTGGAATCTATATCAAAACCGAATTGGTAATGGGACAATACGTACCGTTTACGGCGTATATGAGAATGAAGAAAAAGCGAAGAAGCGAGCCTCTTCTCTTGTACCACTAGGTTCTACAATTAAGCCGTTAACCGTGCTTATAGGCTTAAATGAAGGCTTCTTTACTCCATCAACTAGATATAATGATACCGGTGCATTTTATTTTGGTCGAGCCGGTCATGAAACGAGAGTAAGAAACTCAGGTAATCATGCCTATGGTTCTATTGATGGTGCAACTGCCATTGCTAAATCGTCCAATGCTTTTATGGCAGCTATGGTTGGCAATCGCTTATATTCTCGTGGTCCAGTAGATGGTAAAGGTAGTTTGCAAATTTGGGATGAGTATATGAAGCAGTTCGGACTTGGAGTAACTACAGGCAGTGGATTATTTGGTGAATCAGCTGGTATCATTGAATATTTCAATGAAGTAGAGAGAGGTAGTACTCAGTCAGCTTTAGTTTATGCCTCCTTTGGTCAGCAAGGTTTATACACGCCGCTTCAACTTGCTCAATATACTGCTATGCTTGCGAATAGAGGTAAGCGTATGAAGCCTCAGTTTGTAAATGAAATTCGCTCTGCAGATGGAGAGCTTATCCAAGCATTTGAGCCTGAGGTGCTAAATACTGTAGATATTCCAGATGCTTATTGGGCAGAAATTGAAGATGGCATGGAAAGAGTAGGCGTTCAAGGCTTTACTGGATTTGATCATAGCTATAGAAGAAAAACAGGTACATCAGAGCAACAGGTGGCAGGCAAATTAGTAGAAAATGCTGTATTTATTGCCTATGCACCAGCTGAAAAACCTAAGCTAGCTGTAGCGGTTGTTATTCCAGAAGGTGGCTTCGGTGGCTGGGGTGCAGCACCGATAGCAAGACAAATATTTGATGCTTATGACGCTGTTTATGGATTAGGTGATGCACCTAATACTGCTAAATATGAGCAGCTATTTAATAAAAAGCAAGTGACAGATGTGACTGAATAAAGTAAATATAGGTTGAAAATAGTGTAATTCATAAAATGTAGTGTTTATGATTACACTATTTTTATTTCATTTTGTTTACTTTTTATCTGTTTATGTTAATTTGGCTTTTTAGTTTTGAGATTACTATATGGAATGTTGTACAATAGAACTAGATAAGAGAGGGGTAGCTACATGAAGTACAAATTAATTGCATTAGATATGGATGGGACACTACTCGATGATAATTTAAAGGTAAGCGATGAAAATATCCTTTGGATTAAAAAAGCGATGGACAATGGCGTAACAGTCATTCTTTCAACTGGTAGAGGTCACATCAATGCAATCAATTATGCTGACGAACTACAATTGAATACACCGATGATAACAGTAAACGGTAGTGAAATTTGGGAAACCCCTAGAAAGCTATTAACACGAACGTTAATGGATAGTAAGCATATTGAAATGCTGTATCAGCTATCTAGGCAGTATAACAATATGTGGTTTTGGGCTTATCAAACTAATGGCGTTCTATTAAATCGTGATAATTGGCATGAGGTAACAAAACCATTGCATCAATATGAATGGCTCAAATTTGGCTATTATAGTGAAAATCTACATGAGCTTCATGCTGTTAGAGATGAAATTAGCTCATGGAATAGCCTGGAGATAACAAATTCTTCTCCTTTTAATATTGAGCTAAATGCCCTTGGTGTTTCAAAGGCATCCGCATTAGAAAAGCTTTGTTTGCATTTAGGTATTACAACAGATGAAGTGATTGCAATGGGTGATAGTTTAAATGATATTAAAGCAATTGAATTAGTCGGTGCTGGAGTAGCGATGGGGAACGCACAGGATGCTGTAAAAGAAAAGGCTGATTACATAACTGACACGAATAACGAACATGGTGTAGCAAAAGCTATCGCTCATCTCGTGTTTAATACGACAATTGATTCATAAATCGATTAAGTAAAGTTGGTGAGAGAATGGAGATAACAGGAATAATACTTGTCATAATACTATTTATAGTTGGTATGGCTGGTACAATTTATCCTGTATTACCCGGTGTATTCGCAATATACGGAGCCTTTTTTGTTTACGGTTTCTTCGTTACTTTTGAACATTTTAATGTATGGTTTTGGATCATTCAAACGTTTATTCTCATTGTTCTACTTATTGCTGATTATTTAGTTGGTGCATGGGGAGTAAAGAAATTTGGTGGCACACGAGCCTCGGTAATAGGGTCAACGATTGGCATTCTTATCGGGCCTTTCATATTTAATTTGCCTGGACTTATAATAGGACCTTTTGTTGGAGCAGTAATCGGTGAGATGATTGTTCATACACCTCTTAAGGATGCAATGAAGGTAGGTTTAGGCTCAGTCGTGGGCTTATTTAGTAGTGTAGCAGTTAAAATAGTTATGCAGGGTATTATGATTCTATTATTTATTTTATGGATCCTTTAAGGACAAAATTAGGAGGAATAAGCATGATTAACGTTACAATTTGGAATGAGTATTTACATGAAAAAAGAGATGAAACAGTAAAGGAAATATATCCAGAGGGTATTCACGCTGCACTTAAAAAAGGATTACAATCAAATGATTTAAATATTAGAACAGCGACGCTTGAAGAAGCTGAGCATGGTTTGTCTGAAGAGGTATTAAACAGCACAGATGTGCTTGTATGGTGGGGACATTTAGCTCATGGTGACGTTGAGGATTATATTGTTGAGCGTGTTCACCAAAGAGTAATGGATGGTATGGGCTTAATTGTTCTACATTCCGGACACTTCTCAAAAATATTCAAAAAATTAATGGGTACTGGCTGCGATTTAAAATGGCGCGAAGCTGGTGAAAAAGAACGTATTTGGGTAGTAAATCCTGCTCATCCTATCGCTCAAGGCTTACCAGAGCATTTTGAGCTAGAGCATGAAGAGATGTACGGTGAACACTTCGATATTCCAGCACCAGACGAATTGATTTTAGTAAGCTGGTTCCAAGGTGGAGAGGTATTCCGAAGTGGTTGTACGTTCACAAGAGGACAAGGTAAAATATTCTACTTTAGACCTGGTCACGAAACTCATCCAACATATTATAATGAAAATGTACTAAAAGTTATTGGTAATGGCATTAAGTGGGCTGCGCCAACACTCTCTGCAAAACCAGTTCGTGGTAATGCTCAACCACTTGAGCAATTATAGTATTGATAAGATTGGATGGACTTATGGCAACAATAAAAAAAGATTCACTAATTAAAGGAACCTTAATACTAGCTCTAGCCGCATTAGTGGCTAGAGCTTTAGGCTTGTTTCAGAAGATTCCGATTGAGTACATGCTTTCGGAAGATGGTCAAATTGCATTTAATAGTGCGAATCAAATTTATTTATTACTGCTTGTAATAGCAACAGCAGGGTTTCCTAGTGCAGTGAGCCGTATGGTATCTGAGCGTATGTCACTAGGTAAGTATTTTGAAGCTAAACGCGTTTATCATGGTGCCCTATGGTTTGGTGGCATTACAGGTGCAATTTTGGCGATTGCTTTATTTATTTTCGCACCGCAATATGCTCAAATCGTAGAAAAGGACCATATAACCTTATCCGTTAGAGCGATTGCACCAGCATTAATATTATTCCCTCTAGTCGCTATGATGCGAGGCTACTTCCAAGGTAGACAGATGATGTCTGCAGGAGGTATTTCTCAAATAATCGAGCAAATTGCTCGTGTCTTATTAGGAATTGGCTTCGGGTTAATTTTAATATTACTTGGTTATAGTGATGAGTGGACAGCTGCTGCGATTACTTTTGGTGGCGTATTTGGGAGTATAGCAGCGTTTTTAATAATGCTTTCTTATGCTAAGAAGCTTAAAAGGCAGGATGAAGTCATACTTAAGGAAATGATTAAAGAGCATCCTGAGGGAGAGGCAGGTATTAAGCAAGATAAGCAAAATGCATTTAAGCTATCATATAAATCCATTTATTTTGAAGTGTTTCAAATGTCATTACCCGCTTTAGTCACTTCTATGACAATAAACCTGCTCTATTTATTTGATACGACCTTCTTTATTAAGCTAACAAAACCGATTTACAGCTTTGACCATGCAACTGATATTCTTGCTGATTATACGACAAAGGCTCAATCTTTAGCTGGTATTCCACCTATTTTAGCTATTGCACTAGGTACTTCAATTATACCGATAATATCTGCAGCCTATGCTCGTAAAGATAAGCTTGAAGTGAGTAAGCAAGTATCTACTGTATTACGTATTGTATGCCTAACGGGTGTGCCTATAGCCTTATATTTAACTGTATCATCATTATCAGTTACGGGCCTATTATTTAGTGGCTCACGTGGTAGCGAGATTGTGGCTTTACTATGTGCAGGAACAATATTCCAAATTACGATGATGACAACAAATTCGATTCTATATGGTATGGGATATCAAAAAAAATCGATGTATCATACGTTAATTGGTATTGCTGTGAAAATCGTGATTAGTATAAGCTTAGCAGCATTTATTGGGATTTACGGCTTTATTATAGGCTCTACACTTTGCTTTATTGTCGTTACAATATTAAATCTTAGATTAATTAAAAATGATGTGATACTAGATGTTTTTGGGCGAAAGTGGGCAAAATATATTATGACAATTATTATTACTGCTTGCTTATGCTTAGTAACGGAGTATGGTGCATTATTATGGACAAATACATTACCAACTAAGCTCTCATATTTAGTAGCAGTACTGTTATCTGGTATAGTGCTTTGTTTTATTTATGGTATATTACTTATTAAGCTGTCAGTATTAACCGAACAAGATGTCGAATCATTACCCGGGAAATTACGCCCTATAGCACGAAAAATAATTAAGAAGCTAGCTTAGGAATGGAGGTATTTTATGTTAAAGCTAAGTAGTGAAGCACAATTTCAGGAAAAAATTAATGAAGAAAAGTTAACGATTATTGTTTTTAAAACAACATGGTGTGGTGACTGTCATTTTATTGATCCGTTTATGCCTGAAGTTGAAGCGAAATATAAAGATGAGGTTCAATTTTTTGAAGTGGACCGCGATGAACTAGGGGAGTTATGCATCGAGCTTAATATACTAGGAATACCAAGCTTTATTGCTTTCAAAAAAGGACAAGAATTGGTGCGTTTTGTAAGCAAATTAAGAAAAACTCGCGAAGAAATTGAACAGTTTGTGAATCGTGCGATAGAAGTGTATAAAAACGTCTAGGTGTCACATTTAGTTCATGGTTTTTCCTAAAGGCTATGGCTATAATAGATGAGACATAAACTTTGGAATTAGGTGAGCAGATTATGGTAACACGTCGTTTTAGAATTTTCGCACTTATTACATGTATCGGGATGTTAATTGTACTACTTGCGGGAGCTCTCGTAACGAATACTGGTTCTGGCATGGGCTGTGGAACTGATTGGCCATTATGTAATGGTAAATTTGTCCCTGCTTACACAATAGAATCAATGATAGAATATTCTCACCGTTTTGTAACGGGTATTGAAGGTATATTAGTTGTAGGTATATTTATTGCCATCTATCGTCAATATAAAAGAGAAAATAATCCAGCATTAAAGGAACCGATGCTTTATGCTGCATTTGCGTTAATATTTACAATTATTCAAGCCTTTATGGGTGCTGCTGCGGTAATGTGGTCTCAATCTGATCCTGTTATGGCCATTCACTTCGGCATTTCATTAATCGCATTTGCTACGACAATGCTTTTAGTTATGTGGTGCTATCGCGATAAAAAAGGAAAACTCAAAGAAGCAACCTATAAAAACACAAAAATATTCTCATTAAGTATTTATGTATCCATTTATACTTATGTCGTTGTATATTTAGGAGCGTTTATCCGTCATACTGATTCAGCAGGTGGTTGCCTAGGCTGGCCATTATGTAATGGACAGCTTGTTCCAGAAATTACTGGAGCTCAAGGCGTTGCTTTTATTCATAGAGTAGCTGCTGCATTACTAGGGATATGCATTTTACTTTTATACCTTTATATAAGAAAGCATACAGGAAATTCTGGATTAACACGTTCAGCTTTATGGATATTTATACTTGTAATCGCACAAGTTTTTAGTGGAGCTTGGATTATTGCGACTTTAGGTGATGTTAACTGGTTTTTAGCATCTAGTATCGTTCATAATCTTATCATCGTTGTACTATTTAGCTTGCAATTAGATTTATCGATCAGAGCATGGAAGCTTAGAGAAAAGAAAATATAATAAAATAAAAAACAGAGTAGAGTCCTTAAGGTCTCTACTCTGTTTTTTATTTATACTACCTATTAGTTAATAAGTTTTGCCATCTGTAGTAAACGTTCTATTACTACAGCAATTTCTGCACGTGTAACATTTGCCTTAGGTGCTAACTGAGTTTCAGAAACACCATTAATTAAGCCAAGCTGAACATTCATATTAGCTGCATCCTTAGCGTAGTTAGCTATTAAAGAGCCGTCTTGATATTGGGCTAATACATTAGCAGATTGACCAGTTAAGCCGTTTAGCAGTGCTGCTCTACCAATGATAACCATTGCTTGTTCTCTAGTAATTTTATCATTTGGTTTAAAGCTTCCATCAGGGTTACCTGTAATAAGTCCATAGCTAGTAGCAATTTGAATTGCTTCACTATACCACTCATTATTTGTAATATCAGTGTAGCTTACTTGAGAAGCTGTATAGCTAAGACCTAATGCACGAACTAAAATTGCTGTAAACTCTGCTCTTGTAACAGGCTGATTAGGTAAATATTGACCATTTCCATTCCCGTTTACAATTGCACGATTAGCTAGGTTAGAAATTGAATTTTGTGCCCAGTGACCGTTTATATCAGTAAATGAATTGTTAAGATTAACAAACGCATATACCCCTGAGCGAGTACCTGAAACGATTACTGTATTACCATCACCACCTAGTGTTGGAACATGATGCATATTTCCGTTGTCATCGATAACGACAACAGTAGTGTAAGGACCATTAACGCTAAGCTCAATTGGTACATACTGCTCTAAACGATCGATAGGAGCTCCAGAATTAGTACTTAGTGTTACCTGCACTGGTGTTCCAACAACAGAAATGCCATTTTGTGTTAAGTTAGAAACAATAGATCCATTAGCCTCAGTTATAGTAGCGTTTGGATTGCCGCTAGGAGCTGTTGGACTTGGTGCTGGTGCTGGAGACTGACCTGGATTGCCACCTGGATTGCCACCTGGATTACCACCTGGATTGCCTCCTGGGTTACCTGAATTATTTGCAGCTGTAACCGTAAATGTCTTAGTAATGATGTGTGAAATACCATTATCGGCAGTAATGGTTACCGTAACAGGATAAGTTCCCGCTGCTAAACCTGGTTTTAAGTAAACAGTAGTACCAAATGAAGCACCTACCTGTAACGATGTGTTGTAAGCTGCAATTTGGAATTTATTCGTATCATTTAATGCGATTTGAATTCCTGTAACTTCACGATTACCAATATTATCAACGTCGATATCGAAAGATGCAGAAAGTGATTGGTAGCCTACAGTCACATTGTTTGGTGTATTAGCTGTTACATCTAATAAATAAGTTGGTTCTTCTTCAATGATGATTGTAAAGTGGAGGTATTCATAGTATAAGCCTGTCTCTACCTGCACTATAATAGGGTAACTACCAGCTGCTAAACCACTATTAACTCGGAATGTAAAGCTCTCTGTTGTGT
>Ga0182742_1001224_pt1 | contig 34237 bp, 36 predicted proteins | sample eDN5th37CBELigMG_FD_128880 | JGI IMG/M metagenome (GOLD analysis project Ga0182742, IMG submission 128880) | Enriched Miracle-Growth compost microbial communities from Emeryville, California, USA - eDNA 5th pass 37_C BE-Lig MG (version 2)... ... | reverse complement strand
CTAACCTTTTTAATAGCTTCAATTGATATGGTCCCAACAAGTCAAAATGTGGATACTGACCTCTACGATGAATATACTTCGGGTCTAGCTGATGTGCTTTACACCATTGTTCTAATTTATATAAATCGGAGCAACCGACCTTTGTTACAGTATTGCAGTTTGGAAAACGTTCGTCATACCAATAATGTGTAATAAAAGCAATTTCACCATTATCGACTTGCTGCTTCCATCTATTAAGCTCTGCTTTCGTTATTCCAAAAGCGATAGTAATCACCTCAACACAAAATAATTGCAAATTTAAGCATAACATAATTGGATAATGGATGCATAACTTTAATTCAACTGCTATACTAAGTAAAGCATGATGAGAAAAGAGGATTAATTTATATGACAACACATTCATTTAACCAACTTGGCATAAATGAAACATTATGTCATGCATTAAGTCAGCATGGCATTACGAAACCAACTCCAGTTCAGCAACAGGCAATCCCTTTGTTATTAAAAGGTAGAGACGTTATTGCTAAGGCACAAACGGGTACTGGTAAAACTCTTGCATTTGCTTTACCTATTATTCAAAGCATTCGCACAGATAAACAACAAGTTCAAGCTTTAATTTTAACACCAACACGTGAACTTGCAATACAGATAACTGCAGAAATGAAAAAATTGGCAGCCGTAGTAGGGGCCAAAGTATTAGCTTGCTACGGTGGACAAGATGTATTAGCTCAAGTTAAGAAGCTAGAAAATCCGCCTCAAATTATCGTTGCTACTCCTGGTCGTTTATTAGATCATATGCGTCGTGGCACAATTAATATAGGTCCTATCTCATTTTTAGTATTAGATGAAGCTGATCAAATGCTCCATATGGGTTTTCTTGATGAAGTAGAATCTATTATATTAAAAACTTCGAATTCACGTCAAACGATGTTGTTCTCAGCTACAATGCCACAGCAAATTAAGCAGTTAGCTAGCTTCTATTTAAACAAGCCGGAGCAAGTCGATATTCAAGCTGAAAAAGTAACAGTAGATGCAATAAAACAGCAAGTGATTGAAACAAGCGACCGCTTAAAACAAAGTGCATTGCTTTATATGCTACAGGCTCAGCAGCCTTTTTTATCCGTTATTTTCTGCCGTACAAAAATACGTGCTAAAAAGCTAAATGAAGCATTGCAGGACGCAGGCTATATGGCCGATGAACTGCACGGTGATTTATCTCAAGCAAAGCGTGAACAAGTGATGCGTAAGTTCAGAGATATGAAATTACAAATTCTAGTTGCAACAGATGTAGCTGCACGTGGTTTAGACATTGAAGGCGTATCCCATGTATATAATTTTGACATTCCAATCGATACAGAAAGCTATATACATCGTATCGGACGTACTGGTCGAGCAGGCAATACGGGTGAAGCCATTACGTTTGTAACAGCAAAGGATATGGACAAATTAGCTGCAATAGAAAAGGTAGTTGGCAAAAAATTACCTCGCACTAAATTAGAAAGCTATCATCTAAAGGGATTGTTCCAAGCCGATTTGCAAATTTCCGATGACAAACGTGATAATCGAAAAAAAGAGAAGCCTCAGGATAGAACAAAAAAATCAAACCAACCTATTAATAATAAAGAAATTAAAGTAAAGACTGAAGCACCGAAAAAGTCAAAGACTAAATCTAATCCTTGGGAAATTACTAAAGCAGATTTAGATATGGCTATGGGTATTAAAAATAAAACGCCTAAGAAGCAAAGCTCTCGTGAGCAATCGCGAACACGTGCATCTAAAAACGAAGGTCGTTCTGGTGGGCGTTCAAATGGACGTTCAGGTGGCAGAAGAGGAAGATAATAAAAAGGCTAACGCAGGTATACTCACTGCATTAGCCTTTTTTTTCAAACATATTAAATGTTAATCCGATTTTTTCCCGTACGTTTAGAAACATAAAGCTGCTTATCGGCCTTTTCTAGTAAATCAATTGCCTTTTCGAAATGATCATGTGGCTGCATAAAAGTTCCGCCAAGACTAATAGTCACACGTTTTAAGGCAACTGATGGATGCTCAATATTTGCCTTGTCTATTGTGTTTCTTATAATCTCACAGTAATTCTGTACCTCTTTTGCCGTATAGTTTTTAAACAAAACAACAAATTCTTCTCCTCCATAACGCGCAAAAATCGTTTGATCTGGAAGCTTTTGCTTCACAAGTTTCACAATTTCTACTAGGATATTGTCTCCTTTTAAGTGACCTTGAGTATCGTTGTACAGTTTAAATTCATCGACATCAAAAATAATAACGGCTAACGTTTCATTATTATCCTTCGCTTCTTTATAATATTTCTCAAGCTTCTCGATAAGATAGGTACGATTGTAGATACCAGTTAATCCATCAATAATAGCTTGGTGCTGCAATTTCTGATTGAGTTCCACCAATTCATCTGTTCGTATTTGTACAAGCTCATCTAATGAATTATTCATAACAAATAGCTGTTTATTCAATACATTCAGCTTTTTAACCTGATTAACATAAAACTTACCAAATTCATATGCAAGAATAACAGAAATGACAGTAAATACAAGTAGTACATATGGACCTGGCGGAATAACATTATATGCAGATAATAGCTCAAATACTAGAGAACTCGTTAATATTAATATACAAACAAAATTCGTTAGTGCATATTTAAGCTTACGATTATAGGCAATATATAAAATCTTAATTAAATATCCTATCAATACAGCTTGTATCGCTACAAATCCTGTGAATACTAATTGCATTTGAATACTTGGAACAAATAACATAACTAGTCCAGTTAAAATATACAACGCTGTATTGTATTTAATAATATATCGATTAAACAATTCCTTATAAAGTAATAATAGGTAGGTCATAAATAAGAAGCCAGTCATAATAGATAATACGTATTCAATTCTTAAGGCCCCCGTAGCATTAATGTCAAACGGTAATGAAATTTCAGTATATAGAAAAGGTGCAGTAAAGACGCATCGAATCATAACGACTAAGCAAAATAAACCAATAATCAACATTATCCGCTGGTGATTATCGAGTAATCCAATAAATGTACAAAATAATCCAACTACAATTAATATCCCTAACAAAAATACAACTAGGTTAATATCCTTATGCTGTTGCTTCATAATGTCGTGGGGCTCACCAATTTCAAGAGGTATAGAAAAGCCACTCTTAAGCATTCCATAGCTAGAAAATTGTACTATAACATAGAAGCTGTTCTGCTCAACCTGAAAATAGGCGACAGGATCATTTTCCATTTTTACATAGTCCTTTTCAGACTTTGCTATTTCTCCCGCATTTAGAATAGCTTTATCATCTATAAAAATTCGCATTGCTGCATGCTGATAAGGAACTCTTATTGCTTGAATAGTCCCAATATAATTTTGAGGTATGGTAACCTTAATTGCAAAGGTACCATACCCATCAGTATGTTTAATCAACTTATTATAGCTTGAGGGTATATTAACTACAGTAGCATCGGCTTGATGCTCAATCACTTCTTTTTCTGTGTATAGCTGGTTTGCAAAAAACAACCATTCTCCTTCTAATGAAGCTACTGAGTTATTATAACTAAGTTCAGAACGATGAAGACTAGATGCATAGACACTGCTATTCAATAGCAAAATTAGTATAAAAGAAAACGATAATATAAATGACATAACTCGAACATGATACTTTTTCATAAATACCCTCTACTTAACTAAATTCAAAATAACACTAGCATACGCTTCTAGTTCTTTATACTCATAAGAAGATTCAAAAGTTAGGAGCTATTTCTTATAATACAATAAATTAATAAAATTTTCTAAAGTTAGAATAATTTTTTTTATAATTAAGAAAAGTTATCTTTAAACGTTACATTTTATGTCAATACAAAAAAATAAAGTAAAAGTTATCATTACCGAAAATCGAGGTAATAATACTTTTACTTTATCTAACTTGCTTACTTATATTTTTTTTACAAATTCACTTTTTAGTTTCATCGCTCCAAAGCCATCAATTTTACAATCGATATCATGGTCCTCATCAATTAATCTAATATTTTTCACTTTCGTACCCTGTTTAATAACAGAAGAACTACCTTTAACCTTTAAATCCTTAATAACGGTAACAGTATCACCATCTTGCAAAATATGACCATTTGCATCTTTATACACTTTAACATCCTCTTGAATTTCATCTTCTTGTATTGGCCATTCATGTGCACACATTGGACATACATAGGAAAAATTGTCCTCATAAGTATAATTTTCATTACATTTAGGACAAGCAGGTAACTGACTCATTTTTATTCCCTCCATCATTTTAGTACAGCACTACACATGTATACCGCGATGCATTTTTAGTTGGACTATTTCTTCTTCAGTTAAAGCTCGATATTGACCTAGTGAAAGTGCTTCATCCAACTTAAGTGGTCCCATTGATAAGCGCTTCAACGTTAATACTTGCTTTCCAACAGCAATGAACATGCGTTTAACTTGATGAAACTTTCCTTCATGTATAGTGACTTCTATGTTAGACATTACCTTATTTTCAACATTTATATAATCCTTTATGACCAATTGTGCTGGTTTTGTCATATACCCATCATCTAATACTACACCTTGCTTAAATTTCTCTACGTCTTCATCCGTTACTTTTCCTAGTATTAAAGCTTCATACGTTTTATCAACATGTTTTTTAGGTGACAGCAGCTCATGAGCTAGTTGTCCATCATTTGTTAATAGTAATAAACCTGTCGTATCTTTATCTAGGCGACCAACCGGAAACGGTGATAGCAGTTTATCTTCAGGCTCTAATAGGTCGATAACCGTTTTCTCTCGGCCATCCTCAGTAGCTGAGATGACGCCCTGTGGTTTATTTAACATTAAATAGATAACCGATCTATAGTGAACCTGCTTTCCGTCGAACTTAATCGTTTGTTCATTTGGCACAACAATTAATCCACTATCAGTAACAATTTTACCATCAACTTGAACAAGTTTAGCTTTTATTGCTTTTTTTATTTCACTTCGTGTTCCAAAGCCAGCATGTGCTAGCAATTTATCTAGCCGAAGTTTTTCATTCAATTTAATTGCCTCCATCCTGCAGGTATTTCATTTTTAAGCATCTGTTCAACAATTTTTACTATACCAACAACATAATCATTAACTAAAATAAATGCAAAACCATTTTGTTTTTCATATTGTCCAGCGACTTTAACCTCGTCAGAAATAAATAATGTTTCACCCTTAAGATAACGATCCAATTGTTCACTATGAACAGGTAAACTTATATATTTTATCATTTCATGCTTTGAAATGCCCATGATAAAAGATTGAGAAGGAATATATTTACTTGATTTAATCTCTCCAATAAACCAACCTGCCCTAACTATTTTCAACTTATCTAAGCTAGGAACGGATTCAGACTGCAAATAAATTCTTGAACCTAGCATAACGGCTTTCATAGGAGTTTGAAACTTAATATTAACAAAGTCTTTGAAAACTTGATTAATTAAATCTAAAGGATTAATATCACTTTTTTGAGAAAGCTGTCCCTTCTCTTGCTTAGATGAGCTTTTTTTCGAATTCATGACGTTACTTGAATGATAGCGTTTATCTGCTTGCTTATGTTTAATATGTTTAAAGTCTTGATTAAGCTTTTTTAAATCGATATTGCTCCAATTTATTTCTTCTAATGAATAGATGGATTCATCGCTAATTTGGTCATTTAGGTGACCTTTTCGCTGCAATACTGCGACGAAATGCCCTTCTCCATCAGTTAGATGTGGCCATAAGCGAATTGTACCATTGATTGATTCTAGTCTTTCTTTAGATAGCTTACGCTTTATATCTTCATCGACCCATTCTGCTCGTCCATTAGTCCATCCCCATTTCGTAGCTTCGATGGCAACAACATCAAAATCTTCATGTGTAGCAATAAAGTTCGCAATTTGTGATTCATTTTCTTCTGGAGAGAACGTACAAGTGGAGTAAACAAGTTTACCACCAGGTGCAATCATCTGTGCAACTACCTTTAAAATTTCATCTTGCATTTGAGCACAGCGATCTACAGAGTAATTATACCATTGATTGATCATCTCTTCATTTTTCCTAAACATGCCTTCACCTGAGCATGGGGCATCAACTAGAATACGATCAAAATATTGCCCAAAAGCTTGAGCTATATTTTCTGGCTTTTCATTTAAAATGATCGCATTACGTATTCCTGCTAATTCTATATTTTTTGCTAATGCTTTAGTACGTTCCGTCGCTATATCATTTGTAACTAAAACACCTTTATTCTTTAGTTTGGAAGCTATTTGTGTAGATTTACCTCCTGGAGCAGCACATAAATCTAATACACGGTGTCCTGGCTTTACATCTAATAACTCCACTGGAACCATCGCACTCGGCTCTTGGATATAATAGAGCCCAGCTTGGTAATGTGGATGCTTAGCTGGTCTTTCCTGCTCTTCATAATAGAAGCCTGTAGAGGTCCAAGGAATCGGTTGAATATGTTTATTCATTTCTGTTTCTTCAAGCCATTTCTCAACTGATATCTTCAATTCATTAATTCTTAAACCGTATTTGCGTGGTTTTTCATAGGAGGCAATAAATGATTCATATTGCTCTCCAAGCATGCTCTTCATTCTTTGCTCAAACTGTGGAGGTAAGGCTATTGCCATATAGTTTATTACTCGCTTCCTGTATTAAATTTTAAGTTTATTTTAATATTCATGTTATAATATTGAATAGACAAGCTAATTTATAGGAGGTTCAATTGTGGCAAAATCAAATTATAACAAAAAAAATTATAACCGTAATAAGCAAAAAAGCAATAACGGAATTTTGATTGGAATCGGTGCTGTATTAGTCGTTTGTATTGCTATACTAATCATCATCCCACTTTTAGAGGATAAGCATCCCATATATGGCGTACCTGAAAGCAAGTTAAATGCTGCCACTCGTGCACTTTTAGATGATCCTAATTACGCTAATACAATATCCGCAGAGACACTCGATGAAAAAGTCAACAATAAAGAGGATTTCTTCGTTTATATGTATGCTGCCACATGCATATATTGCAAAGAAACAACACCTGTGATTATGCCACTAGCAGATGAGTTAAATATTCATGTCGAACAGTTTAACTTACTGGAATATAAAGATTATCAAGGAAAATATGATATCCAATATACTCCTACATTAGTTTATTTTGAAGATGGTATTGAAAAGGAACGAATCGTTGGCGGAGTAGCACTTAACGGTGCAGAAGGTAATAGCATTGAAGATTACAAAGCGTTTTTTGAAAAATATAAATCAAATTAATGATTAAGGACGAAAATATGATTAATAAACATGATCCTTCAAAATCAAAAACGTCTTCGTTAAGCTCATTGATGTATTTATTTTTATTCGTATTTGCTATTATTACTTTTCTTGGTGCTTGTAGCTTACAGGACGATAAAATTAAAACGGTTGGATCAGAAATTTGGGAAACAACTGATTCGTTTGATGAGTTGCCTACCTTTCTGAATGATCATACTGAGCATACCGCTCAGCTATATGGGCAAGTACATGAGCATACACATATTTTAGGCATGATAGATTGCTACTGTGGCTGTATGGAAGGCAGTGCGATTGATGAGCCTCATGATTCTTTACTAAGGTGCTATTTAGTACAGCACCCTACTGAGGAAGGTACCATTACGTGGACAGATCATAGTACGATGTGTGGAATATGTAAGCAAGAGCTTGAGCTCGTCATTGATATGGCTAATAAAGGCAGCACAGATGACGAGATAATTGCTGCCATTCAATCTACATTTTCACCATCACCTCATAACCATTAATAAAAAGCGTATCAACTATGCAAAACATTGCATAATTGATACGCTTTTTTAGATTAAATCTTTATTGTTTTTAAATGCATTGGCTACTTCAGCAGCTAAGTCAAGCTGTAGTTGCTCTAAAGCAGCATAGTCCTCTTTTGCAAAATGCTCATTAAATCTCATCTGATATCGTGCAGCAGTTCGTACTTGATGAAGTGAATACAGCTTTTGAATGCTCGATAAGATAGACTGTACTACATTTGAATCATTTTCAAATGACGTTTGAGCATCAAGTATTTCTTTTCTTATACTAGTCATTTCATTATCTAATAGAAAAGCCGCTTCAGCTGCACGTTGTAATCGTGCTTTTACATCATCAGGTAGGCTTTCTTTATATTTATATTTCAATGAATGCTCAATGGTTGCCCAAAAATTCATCGCTAATGTACGTATTTGAATTTCTGCTAAAATTAATGTGTGTCCCAGTGCTGTTTGCACTGGATATTCAATAATCATATGAAAGCTACGATAGCCGCTCTCTTTATAATTAGTAATATAATCTTTTTCATACACAAGCTTAAAATCTTTTCGATTACGAATTAATGCAGCTACACGGTATATATCGTCTACAAATTGACACATAATACGAATTCCTGCTATATCCTCTATTCCAATATGTAAACGATCATCACTAACCTGCAAACGCTTCGCCTTGTCTAAAATGCTTGATATTTTCTTTACACGACCAGTTACAAACTCAATAGGTGCATATTCCTCTGTCGCTTTTAATTCACTACGCATCGTCTTAAACTTAATTTTCAATTCTTCAACCGCTTGAGTATACGGCTGCAAAAACAGATTCCAGTCTCTCCCGTCCATTCTGCTGCCTCCTAGTTATCTGTGATCAGCACCAATAGCTTCAGAAATATTAACGAAGCCATCCTTTTTAAGCAATTCTAATAAACCTTTATTTATACTTCGTAAAACACCAGGACCTTTATATATAAGAGCAGTATAAATTTCGACTAATGTTGCACCTGCACGAATTTTATTGTATGCATCCTCTGCTGTAAAAATGCCTCCTGAACCAATAATCGGCAACTTCCCTTCCGTTAATCGATAAACGGTACGAATAACCTCAGTTGCACGTTCAGTAAGCGGCTTACCACTCATCCCGCCTGTTTCAACCTTATTAGGATGAGATAAGCCTTCACGTGATAATGTAGTATTTGTAGCAATAATGCCTGAAATTTCACTGTTTTTTATTGTTTCTACAGTATGTACTAATTCATCCTCAGTCATATCAGGTGCTATTTTAACAAAAATAGGCTTTTTAGCTGAATGACGTTGTTTAGATTGAATGTTCATTTCTTCACATACATGTGCTAACAAATTGGCTAATTCATCACCATGCTGTAAATCACGCAAGCCTTGCGTATTTGGCGAGCTTATATTGACAACGAAAAAATCTGCTTCGTCATAAAGCGTTTTAATACAAGCACGATAATCTTCATGTGCAAGCTCATTTGGCGTCAATTTATTTTTACCTATATTAACAGCTACTGGTATTTTATGCTGCTTGCGAGCTTTTAGATTCGCTAATAGCGCCTCTGCTCCATCATTATTAAAGCCCATGCGATTTATTAGTGCATCATCTGGTGGTAAGCGAAAAAGTCTAGGTGACTCATTACCAGGCTGTGCTTTGGGTGTAACTGTTCCTACTTCTATGAAGCCAAAACCGATATTAGAAAAACCAGCTGTTGCAACACCGTTTTTATCTAAACCTGCTGCTAAACCGACTGGATTGTGGAAATGAATACCTAGTAAATCTAAAGCTAGTTGCGAGTGCTCCTTCACACCATACATACTGTTCATAACAGCAGTTGTACCAGGAATTTTTCCAGCAATTCTCATCCCATCTATAACGAGATGATGTGCTATTTCTGGATCCATTTTGAAAAAAACAGGTTTTAATATGTTCTCATAAAGCATTGTTTCCACTCCAATATCTTTTTATCTCACACTCTATTAGTTTAGCTTGTTTATGGAAAAAAATAAAGGTAAACTAGCTTAGAAATTAAATGATTGCGTTTTCATATTGCCAGTCCAACATAAAAACGCTACAATAATTATATATAAATAGAACAAGAGATGGAAAGGTTGATTAATATGGCAGCACCTAAACGTAAACCTGCGACATTAAAACAAAAGCAGACTGAGGAAGTTAACAAAAAAGGATTATTTATTGCTGGTGGCATTGCTGTAGGAATAATAGTAATCGTATCAGTTTTGTTAATTTTATTTTAATTGGATCTGAGATATATAAAATAAAACAGCCCTAGGCTTCCTGGGGCTGTTTTTTTATATTGCAATGCTATGCATTAAAAGGTTCATCTGAAATACGGATTGAATCTGTAGGACATCCGTCACAAGCATCCTGTAAATCCTCGTGCATATCTTCAGGAATTTCAGTAATACCTCTATTATTATCACCTTCATATATAACTTCCGCTAGACCTTCGTCATCGTAATCATAAATATCAGGTGCAGTTGCGCCGCATGCGCCGCAAGCAATACAAGCATCTTTGTCCACCCATGTGTACTTAGCCAATCTTCTCGCCTCCTGTTTCTATCTAAATAAGCAATAATGCCTAAAATTATATCAAAAAACATTATAACATAAATCGACTATTTGTATACGATTTTATGTGTAAGTGCATGACCTCTAGCTCTCGTTGTCATCCATTAATTTCTCTAAAGATGTCCCATGACGCTTTTTATCTCTTAACCTCGCACCAATTTCACTTTGTAGCATCCCTGCTTTTACTATCGTATTTTCACCATATTTGTCGCGCAGCTCATCCATGACTTTAATAAGAGCTTCTTTTTTTGGTTCTTCCTCATAATCGAATAAATCTAAAGGCACTACCGCTTCAGCTTCAGCTACTAAATTTGATGCAGATATACCAAGTAAACGTATCGGTTCTCCAATATTCCAATTATTTAATAATAGCTTTTTGGCCTCGTGGGCAATAATATCCATATTATGTGTTGGAGCTTGAATGGTGACAGAGCGCTGTATTGTACTCATATCAGGACGTCTAATCGTCAGTTGGATTGTTTTTGCTAGTAGCTTTTGCTTGCGCATTCTTCTCCCAACCTGATCGGCTATACTAAGTAAAATGCGATTAATATCATCAAGCTCTGTAATATCTGCAGGCAAGGTCGTCGCATGTCCAATCGATTTACTTTGCTCTACCTCTGCTTTAACCTCTGAATCATCATGACCATTTGCAGCTCTGAAAAGCCAATTGCCATACACACCAAACAAATCAGTTAGTACTTTTACATCTGACTGAGCCAATTGGCCGATTGTATGAATATTAATTCTTTTTAGTTTCTCCGCTGTTTTAGGTCCTAGTCCGAATAAATATTGGCAGGGCTGATGCCATAATTTATCCTTTACATCTCTTAGTCTAAGTACGGTTAAGCCATTAGGCTTCTTCATATCTGATGCCATTTTTGCTAATAGCTTATTAGGTGCAATACCAATTGAGCATGGAATATTTAGTTGCTCCTTTATTTGCTTTTGCAATGATTGTGCAATATCTAATGGTGTACCTAATAGCTTAGAGCCTGTAATATCCATATAACATTCGTCTATTGAAACAACTTCGACAATAGGGGTATATTGTCTAGCTATTTCAATAAAGCGTTTGGAGTAAGTACGATATAAACTAAAATCTGGCGGAATTAAAATTAACTCAGGACAATAACGCAACGCCTCTTTTACAGTCATCCCTGTTTTAATCTTCTTGCTTCTCGCCTCGTAAGAGCACGTAATAATAATCCCTTTTCGCTTTTCAACGCTTCCAGAAACTGCTGTAGGCTTATCTGCATATAAAATAGGCTCATGTGCTGCATGTACAGAACAATAAAAGGCATTCATATCAACATGTAATATAACCCTACCTTTTGTTGGATAAAAACGTTCAATATCATTGTTCATCTCCTGAGCCTCCTTTAATTAAATTTTATCGCAACAGCTATAACTCGTCCAATCCTTGTATATTAATTAAATAATTTGAATATTTTTAATATAAACATATTCAACTTTTATGCATTAAAGTGTTATAATACTATAATATAGTTTGTGGCAATCGTTTAAGGGGGGCGTTATTTCTAGTTATGTCATCTAAAATATTTGTTTTTGATACTACTTTACGTGATGGAACTCAAGGCGAAGGCATTAGTCTTTCTGCTGATGATAAACTGAATATTGCTAAACGACTTGATAAACTAGGAGTTCACTATATAGAAGGTGGAAATCCTGGCAGCAATGGAAAAGACATTGAGTTTTTCCAACGTGCTAAGCATCTAAATTTACAAGCAAAGCTAACTGCCTTCGGAAGTACAAGAAGAAAATTTAGTATTGCTGAGCATGATGCAAGTTTACAAGGCATTGTACAATCTGGTGTACCAGCAGCTACTTTAGTAGGTAAAGCTTGGGACTTCCATGTGCATATCGCTTTACAAACCACGCTAGAAGAGAATTTAGCAATGATTCAAGACTCTTTCGCTTACCTAAAGCATAATGGACTTGAAGCGATGTATGATGCTGAGCATTTTTTTGATGGTTATAAAAACAATCCAGAATATGCCTTAGCTGCTTTAAAGGCAGCTGCACAAGGTGGAGCAGATTGGTTAGTGCTTTGCGATACAAATGGTGGGACATTACCAAATGAAATTTTTGATATTGTATCTCGTGTCAAAAATGAGCTAAATGTACCTATTGGTATTCATACACATAACGATTGCGAACTAGCCGTTGCAAACACTTTAGCTGCTGTGCAAGCAGGGGCTACACAGGTTCAAGGCACGATTAATGGCTACGGTGAACGCTGTGGTAATGCAAATTTATGCTCTATTATTCCTAATCTACAATTAAAAATGGGACATGAGTGCTTAACGTCAGCACAGCTAGAAACATTAACACATACTGCCCGCTACATTAGTGAAATTGCAAATGTAAGTATGCCAGTAGGCCAAGCCTATGTAGGCAATGCTGCATTTGCACATAAAGGTGGAATCCATGTCTCTGCCATTATGAAGGATGCTAAAACATATGAGCATATTAAGCCAGAGCTTGTAGGAAACAAGCAGCGCGTGCTTGTTTCAGAGCTAGCAGGACAAAGTAATATCATTAATAAAGCTGAGGCTCTGGGGCTAGATATTAATAGCAACAACGAAAAAACAAAGGAAATTATGCAGCATATTAAGGAGCTCGAGCATCAAGGCTATCAATTTGAAGCCGCTGACGCTTCATTAGAGCTATTATTAAGAAAAGCATTTGGCAATTGGGAGCCTGCTTTCACTGTTGAGTCATATAAAATCAATAGCGAAAAGAAGCAGGATCAAATTGTTTCAGAGGCTATTGTTAAAATTATGATTAACAATGAGCTTATTTATACTGTAGCTGAAGGAAATGGACCGGTTAATGCTTTAGATACAGCGTTAAGAAAAGCTTTATCTCAGCGCTATCCTGCAATTGAGCACGTCCATTTAACCGATTATAAGGTTCGTGTTATTGACGAAAAGGATGCGACAGCAGCCAAGGTAAGAGTACTCATTGAATCAACTGGTCAGCAAGCAAGCTGGAATACAGTTGGCCTTTCAGGTAATGTTATAGATGCAAGCTGGGCAGCATTAGTTGATAGCTTCCACTTCGCACTATTAACACTTAATTTGCAAAATAGTAAGCCAAGTGCAGTTGATAAATTAGGTATTGTGAATATATAACAAGAAAGCAGCTTACAGGTATGTTACCTATAAGCTGCTTTCTTGTTTAGTTTATGACCATTTTTCTATTATGCGTTCCCATTGTTCATACGTTATTACGCCATTTATACGTTCACGTATGACGCCATCCTTGTCTACTACAAAGCTTGTTGGATAAGTATTGACTTTGTATAGCTCGGTAAAATCTCCTTCACGATCAAACAATACATCAAACGTAAAGCCATACTGCTCTACAAATGCACGAGCTTCACGCTCTTTATCATAACGTGTCGAGTTAACTGCATAGATAGTTAAAACATCGCTATAGTTTTTATGAAGCTTTACAAGGTCTGGTGCCTCTAAAATACAAGGACCACACCACGATGCCCAAAAGTTAATAAGCTGAAGCTTGGCTTGTGGCCCACCAAAGTTGACGTGTTGATCAGTTAAATCTGGTAACATAGCTGCTTGTGTAGCATGATTAACTTTAGGCTTAAAATCTTCATTTACATTGAGTTGAGCTAAAGCAGCTTTATCTTTTTCATCCATATAAATATAAATACCACAAAGAGCAATTAAAATAGTTACTAAGAGAATTGAAATAAAGCGTTTCATCGATCGTCTCCATTAATTTACATAATATTGTTGTTATCATGGTATCATGTTCATATAACAATCTCAAGTTAACCAATCTTAATTTAAGGTGATAAATATGTTTAGATTAAAAAAAGCTTGCTTAGAGTCCATTTTCATTCATATGAAGGCACAATTTCCAAACGAAGGCTGTGGCATTATTGCTTCACAGGGTATGAATCCTTTTGAATTACTAAAATTTTATCCTGTGAGCAATGCTCATAAACAACCTCGTCATCATTTTAGCTTTGATGCTAATGATTGGATTGCCGTTAATGATGAGCTGAGAAAAAATCATTATACTTTAGCCTGCTATGTGCATAGTCATGTAGAGGGTGACGACACATTATCAGCTGAGGATTTACAAGCTATAACAGACTATAAAGCGTTACAGGCCATTGTTTATAACATAGAAAAAGATAGCCCCTCCATATCCTTCTATCGCTATAACACTACGACAAAAGTTTATGAACGCTATCCTTTAATGTTTACTTAAATATGCATATAAATCATTGAGTGTAAAAATGTTTCGATCTGTTACCTTTTTCATATAACAGTTCCATAGCTTAGCGGTCATAATTGCATCTTCTAGTGCATGATGTCTTGTTGTAATATCAATATGATTGGATTTTAAACAACTATCTAAATCATACTGTTCTAAATGAGAATCTAACCATTTAGCAAGCATCATCGTGTCAACGACGCGATGATTAAGCTGTGTTTTAGAGGTTCTCCATAAAGCATGATTTAAAAATTGTTTATCATGACCAGAAGCATGTGCAACTAATACACTTCTACCGACAAAGGACATAAATTGTGTTAATACATCAATTAATTCAGGTGCTTTAGCTACCTGCTCGTTAGAAATTTGCGTAAGCTGACACACATGCTCGGGAATTTCACGCTTGGGATTAACTAAGGAATAAAATGTTTTATCATACTCGATTTCACCCTGTGCTATTTTTATGGCACCAAACGAAATAATTTCATCTCCATGATTAACATAAAAGCCTGTTGTTTCTAAATCAAATACAACAATATCTAACTGCTGTAGAGGTGTTTCTAGCACTGATAAACGTCTTTGTTCTCTAGACATATTTCTTATTTGAGCAATTTGATGTGCATTTTGCATGCCCAACATAGAAGCGATAGCTGGTGTAACTCCACCTTTTTTGTATAGCCCCCACATTTTACCAAAGCCGCTAGGTTCCTTCATCCTACACACCTACCTACTACTATGTCGCATAAAATATTGAATATGCTTTTGTAATTTTCGTCCAACTTGCAAGTTTTTCTTTAATTGGTTAATTTGATGCTTATCTAAGCTCTTAGGATTAATCATACTATAGCTTTCAAAATAATCATTTACCTCAACAAAGCCTGCTTGTAACCTTAAACTTAAAAATTGAATAAATGCTCTACGATATTGTAAATATTCATCATCCGAAAATTGCTTTTTTAAGTATAATTGTTCTAGCCTTGCTAATGTAGACGTTGCTTTGATGTTATGTCTAATCGAAAGCCATCGTATGGCATTAACAAATGGTATATAAGCCCCATATTTAATGTCGATGCTTCCATAATGCTCACCATACTTGACGGTAAGGAGCTGACCAAACACATTAACCATAACACGGTGATGCACAGTATTATCAATCATACGTTGATAAACATGACTATTTTGTTCTATTAGGCGATAAAAATTGTTTTGCAGCTGATCAAAAATTGATGTATCGCCATGTATCGACCTAATATCTGAGCAAATTAATAAATACCGAATCGATTCCCAATTTGACTCCTCTATCCAATTCTGAATTTGATTTATCCAATCAGATACCGGTTTACACCACATTTCAACATTACTTTGAACTTTACCATCACATGGTGAATAACCAATTGATTGCAGGTTTTGAACTATTTTATTAGCTAGTAGCATAAAGTATTGCTGAGCAAGTAATTGATCTTCACTTGAAGCTACATCAGCAAAAACTAATGCACTATCCTGATCACTACCAAAGGTTTGTTCTTGTCTCCCTCCACTACCTAATAAAAGGTAACAATAAGGAGAAGGAGGGGGACCTAGTCCCTCTCCTATCATCTCTTTTTCTGCTATTTCAATTGACCTTTTTATCAGTCTATCATGCATTTTATTAATAATTTCATTGCTTCTTACAACGTCATATACTAAATTAGAATGCTCAAACGCTTGCTGAAATTGATGTCTATAACTTCGTAATAGTGAAAGCTCACTCACTTCTTCGATCGTTGATAATAAACTTTCACATTGCTTCAAATCCACATCCATCAACTCCTTCAAGCTAATAGCTAATTTCAGTATATATTACTCAGCTTTAGTTAATTGCTCTGGATAACCATATACACCATGCTCAGATAAGTCTAAGCCTACAATTTCTTGCTCTTCAGATACACGGAAGCCTACAAGCAATTTCATGACATAAAGTACGATAAATGAAGCAGCGAAGACGAAAACAAACGCAACTGCTACAGATTCAAATTGTACCCAAAGTTGCTTGATGCCGCCGCCATAGAATAATCCTGCTTGACCTACGCCTACTTTGTCTGCAAGCTCTGGTGTTGCAAATAAACCATTCGCTAACGTACCCCAAATCCCTGCCATACCATGTACAGAAAGGGCATAAATAGGATCATCAATTTTTAATTTATTAAACATTTTCACACTATAGAATACTAAAATACCTGCTATTAAACCGATTACTGCTGCTGCCCAAGGCTCTACGAATGCACAAGATGCTGTAATGGCAACTAAACCACCAAGCACACCGTTAAGTGTAGCAGTGATATCTGATTTTCCACCAACAATCCAAGAAATAATTAGAGCTGCGAAACCACCAGCACCTGAAGCGATTAATGTTGTAAATCCAACATATGCGAAGAAACCATCATCGATTGCAACTGTTGAGCCAGCATTAAAGCCAAACCAACCTACCCATAAAATTAAAACTGATAACGCTGTAAATACTTGGTTGTGACCTAAAATTTCATTTGGTGAACCATCTTTGTTAAATTTACCAATACGTGGTTTTAATAATAATGTAGCTACTAATGCAGCAGTCGCACCTGTTAAGTGAACAACCGTTGAACCGGCAAAGTCTTGAGCACCGTGATTAGCTAACCAGCCACCGCCCCAAATCCAATGTGCAACGATAGGGTAAATAAACGATACATAAAATAATGTGAATACAACATAAGAGATTAATTTTGCACGCTCAGCAAATCCGCCCCATGCAATTGATAATGAGATTGCAGCGAAAGCAAATTGGAATAAGAAGAATACTGCGGTAGGAATACCTTCTCCTTCAATTGCTGTTAATGGTGGTGTTAAGAAGAAATCACTAAATGCCATAAATCCTGGAATACCACCTGTTCCAAAAATAACACCATAACCAACTGCCCAATATACAATAGCAGCTAATCCTACTGTGAAAATTGTTTTACCCGCTACGTGACCTGCATTCTTCATTCTAGTAGAACCTGCTTCAAGTAGAATAAATCCACCTTGCATTAGTAATACTAATATAAATGCTAACATTACCCAAAGAGAATCAAGTCCTACACTAATTGCCGCAATATCTGCCTCTGATGCGTAAGCCGCCAGAGGAAATACCATCGAGATCAAGCCTAACGCTAATAATGTTTTTTTCAACATTTCAACCACTCCTCTTAGTTACTTAATGTTACTTTTTCTAACATGTTCTGTTATTCTTGATGTTAGTATAGCTTTGATTTTTTAGTAGTTGAATATATTTTAAGAATTATAATTTGCACTTTTCTGCATGTAACCGAAATCTTTTTTGTATATCTTACATAAAAGCCTAAATCCCCATCAATTATCAGGTGCGATTTGACGATTACTCTCATTTACTATTAAAATAAAATCATAGTGTTTAAAGGATGGTGAAATCATGTCAACACATAACTTATATCGAATAGGCGAGCTATCTAAAATGACTAACATCAGTCCTCGAACCATTGATTTCTATACTAAAGTTGGATTACTTAAAGTTACAACGAGAGAAAAAAATAGCTATCGATTGTATAATGATGAAACCATTAAACGATTAGAGCGTATAGAATACTTAAAGAAAAATAAAAATACGCTTGAAGAGATTAAATTACTGTTAGATGAGTGGGAAAACGCTTCACCAACTGAACAATTACAGAAGAAATTTGCTGACCTTGAACAACAGCTTGTTAATATTGAACAAGAGGTTAAGCAACTTGAACCTGTTCTTGAATCATTAAAATCAAACCAAGCTGCATACTTTAAAACAAGAGTTCTACCACAAACTGCAGCATGTATTGAAGCATTAATGCTTATCATCAACAAAAGTAATTTAATGTAGGATAGGAAAAATACGGAGGTATTAAGATGTTTATTTTACTAATTCTCGCATTCGCACTTACAATTTGGGCTCAGTTTAAAGTTAAAGGAACTTTTAAAAGATATGCAACAGTTCCTGCCTCAACAGGCTTAACAGGCTATCAGGCTGCACGCAGAATGCTCGATGCACATGGACTTCACGATGTACCAATTGAATCAGTACCAGGTCAATTAACTGACCACTATGATCCAATTAATCGCGTTGTTAGATTATCTGAGCCAGTTTATTATGAAAGATCAATTAGTGCTATAGCTGTTGCCTGCCACGAAATTGGGCATGCCATTCAGCATAAGGAAGCATACCCATTTTTAGTTGCAAGACATCGTATATTCCCAATTGTCAACTTTGCATCAGGTGTTGCACCATTCCTATTACTTGCTGGTTTTTTAATGTCTGCATTTGGATTAATTCAATTAGGTATCATCTTCTTTGCTATCACTGTGGTATTCCAGCTTATTACATTACCTGTAGAGTTTAATGCAAGTAATCGTGCTCGTGATATTATGGTCGCTGAAGGTTATATTAGACCTGAAGAAGAAAAAGGCATTGCAAAGGTTCTTAATTCAGCTGCATTAACTTATGTAGCTGCTGCTCTTCTATCTTTAGTAGAGCTACTAAGATTTATTTTAATATTTGTAAACAATCGCGAATAGAACTTAAATTAATTAGCCTATATGAGAAAAACAAAAGCCCTGAATTGTACACTTATATGTGATACGATTCAGGGCTTATTTTGTTCTATTTTATTTAATAAATTAAGACGTTATTCATCCTTTTTATTTACATCTGATAAATAGTCCATTATGAAGTTATGAAACACTTTCGCTACTAAAGGCAGCTTATCTGTCGTGCGATAAATAATACCTAAATTCCGTGTAACTGTTGGCTGCTCAAGCTTTACGATTGAAAGTGGAATAGGAGCAGCAAACTCAACTGCCATTTTAGGCAACAAGCTTACTCCCATACCAGCAGCTACTAAACCTCTTATCGTTTCGGTTTCTTCACCCTCAAAAGCTATTTTAGGGGAAAAGCCAGCTGACTCGCACGCATTCATAACAATAGGTCTTAAAGAATAGCCTTCAGCAAACAACACAAAAGCATCATCCCTTAAATCACTCAATTGAATAGATTCAGCATTCGCCAAGCGATGGTTTGTTGGCAATATAGCAAATAGCTCTTCAGTAAACAATACTTTACCTGTTACTTGATCATGCTCAGTAGGGACTGGTGAAATAAATGCTAAATCAATTTCTCCCTTTATTAAATCTCTAATTAATGTAGCATACATCCCTTGTCTAAACCTAAACTTCACGTCAGGGTTATGCTGCCTAAAAGCAGCAACCACTTGTGGAACTAATGAAATACCTAAGCTGTGAGGGAAACCTAAACGCACTTCACCTTTCTCAGGATCCAAAAATTCATGTATTTCTTGAACAGCACGATCCAAATCACGCAATATTTCTTCAGCTCGACGTAAAAACAATTGACCAACTGGCGTTAATTGCAAGTTTCGTCCCTTTTGAACAAACAGTTTAACACCTAGTTCTTCCTCCAGTTGATGAATTTGTCGACTGACAGCTGATTGTGCAACATGCAATTCCTCAGCAGCTTGTGTAACATGCTCTTTCTGTGCGACTTTAACAAAATAATGTAATTGTCGAAGTTCCATCTCCATGTCTCCTACCAATTCTAATATATATTAAGCTTTAAACTGACGTCGGTCGAATAATCGATACAATAATAGGCCAGTGACTAGACCACCAATATGCCCCCACAAGCTAATATTAGGTACAATAATAGATGATATTATTCCAATCGCTAATATCATATAAATGGTCTTTTTCGATTGCTCATCAAGCATTCTTTTTCTAAATAAAGCCATAAACAAATATGCTCCTAAGACACCATAAACCGCTCCAGAAGCACCGAGATGAATCATTGGTATTCCCTTTGCAGATGAAATCAATACCGCTATTAGCGAGCCTCCAATGCCGCATAGCAAGTAAAAGGGTATAAAGCGTTTAGTTTGTATTAGTCGCTCTAATGGAGGAGCAAAAATAATTAGCATAAACATATTATGAAAAATATGATAAAAATCCGCATGCATGAACATCGATGTGATGTAACGCCAAGGCTGATGCAAGGCAATCGGATCTTCTACAGGTATAGATAACAACGCACCTGCTTGATATAAGGTTAATGAATTTTTTAGATATCCTCCAAATAACTCAAAAATAAAATACAATAAACAAAGAATGACTATACCTACTATACCAGGATAACTTTTTAAATACCCTTTAAATGTTTCTCTTCTTAAAAAAATCATTTCACACACTCCTAATAATTAGACAAGCGAATCTCCTTACCATATAATTAAAGCGTAAATATATTTTTAAGGAGGACATATAATATGTCTATTGAACGTACTGGTGTTGCTACCTTTAAAGGTAATCCACTTACACTTATCGGTCCTGAAGTAAAAGTCGGACAACAAGCGCCTGACTTTTCTTTACACGCTACTCTTGTAGATCAAGTATCACTTAAATCTTATGAAGGTAAAATTAAGCTTATTAGCGTAGTTCCTTCCATTGATACTGGTGTTTGTGATGCACAAACAAGAAGATTTAACGAGGAAGCAGCAGCACTTGGTGAAAAAGTAGCTGTACTTACCGTTAGTGTAGACCTACCATTTGCTCAAGCAAGATGGTGTGGTGCTGCAGGCGTAGAAAATGTCCAAATGCTATCTGACTACAAAGATAATAATTTTGGTAAAGCATATGGCTTATTTATTAAAGAATTCGCCTTAGATATGAGAGCTATTTTCGTTATCGACGAAAATAACAATGTTACATATGTAGAATACTTACAAGAAATGACGAATCACCCTAACTACGAAGCTGCAATTGCTGCAGTGAAGGCATTACTGTAAGTAAGTTGAAATAAAGCGAGTAAAGGATTTATATCCTTACTCGCTTTTTTATTAGTTATTGAACTTTACTATTAGCTAGCTTTTTATCTAATACTCTATAAATATCTAAAATAACTCGGTAATTTGAACCCAAATCACCTAAGGAGCCTCGAGATGCTGAGTAAATATCTACTGCACTTCTTACTGGATCAACCGAAATAACAGATACCGTAATATCCATAACTCGTCCAAACACAGTGCGTTTTTCTAATACTATCTCTCCAACGGAAGGCACTTCATGTAGAACTTTATACCCTTGCATTTTTTTTAAGGTAGATACAACTTCTTCCCAAGCTTTATCTTTGGAAAGCTTATATACATGGGATTTTAGCAAAGGATCCTTAGCTTTATCACCTGTTCCCTCAAAACTTCTAATTATCCCTACTAGTATACGCTTCAACAAACATGATCTCCCCCTCTAATCTATAACCGTCTATACTATATGATAACATGATTTAAAGTATGAAAAAAGAGCTTTCATCGGACAAGCCGACTAATCACTCTTTTAATGACAAATATAAAACCCGCATATGCCGTTTTAGCCCACATGTTTCTGAACCCGCTCTCGCAGGTGGGTGTCCGCAAATAAGCTTTTGAGCTCCTAAGTTGAGTATAACTCAAGTTTGGCATGCCAGCTGCTTATCGATATTGAACTCCCGTGAAACAATCATTGGTTCAAAACAACGAAGAGCCTTTACGAACATCGCAGGATGTATTGTTATTATAAAACGAACAAATGCAAAAGTAAACTTGGATTTATTTGTTAGTTTCTTCCTCTGTTTTAACTAAATCCTCGCGATCCATTTCTGCAGCTATTTCAGGCTCCTCCTCTGCATTTTTACGCATTTGCTCCACCTGCTCTTGCAGCTTAATATAAATGAGATTAAAGTTCCAATATGCAATGTAGGCAATAACTGACCCTGTAAAGAAAATAAATAACCATTGGAAATGTGCAAAACTGATATAAAGTATCGCACATGCAAGAATAGCTGTAATAAATGAACGTACAGGCTTACCGATTGAAATTAAAAAGGCATTTTTAATTAATTGTATAGTTTTCATTTGGTAATGAACAATCATCGAGAAGAAATTAAATAAGGAAATAAAAACAAGAACTAAAAACGCAATAAAAATATAAGATAAAACAGGCATTTTTTCTACAAAGAAATAATAATCAATTACTAGAACATAAATTAATATAGAGAAAATAAGTCCAGCAAAAACAGATTGCTTAAAGTTTTCTTTATAGCCTTTAAAAAACGTTTTAAATAATGGAACATCCGTTTCACCAGTTACCCATTTACGTGTCACCGTATACATAGCTGATGTAGAAGGGAAAAATGTAAACGGTGCTAAAACTGTTAATAAAATTGCCCACGATTGTATAGATTTTACGAACTCTTCAAGAGTAACAGTCCCAGTAAGAAGGGACAATAAAATCGACACTAACACAAAAAAGAATGGGAAGCCACAAATAATCCATAATACATTTATAACTGATAAACGCATAATCCACTCAGAAATTCGATAAATCCCACCAACAAAGCCCCTAGGTTCCATATGTATACGCCTCCAAAAAAGTAATCATTCGTACAATCGCCCAAATCAATATTATCTAGGTATTCGTCTAGTCACAACATTGTAATCAGCATATGATGTTGTATGTTCCCCAACAAGAAAACAATAAGGAGGTTGCTAATATGGGCAACGCATCATACGCAGGTCAAGGTTACAATGGTTTTGGTAGTACAGCTTCTTGGATTTTAGTACTATTCATACTATTAGTTATCATTTTATACACTTTCTGCTTCTAATTCAAACTAAAGACTTACTCTTATTCTAACTAAAAAAGTCCGTGTTGCCGCTTGGCAACACGGACTTTTTACTTGTTAAAAACTATTCTGGTTTCGCTGTAGAAGCCGTTGGTTTGCTGCGACGACCCTCTGAAGAACGTCTGTTATCGCTACGACCAGAGCCACTTGCGCCGCCATCACGACGACCATAGCTACGACCTTCACCACCACGAGACTCTGAACGACCAGTCTCGCCATTACCTTTATTGAATGTACGACGACGAGATCCATCACCTTTAAAGCTGCGTTCACGATCACGGTTAAAGCCACGACCTGAAGAAGAACGACTGCCGTCTGGTCTGCGTTTTTTAGCACGAATTGGATCTTCTGGTGTTAATTCGATTTGAACATCGTTTTTATCACCTGTTAGTAATTTCAATGCTGCAGAAAGTAATTGAACTGAATCATATTGCTCAAGCAATTGAATAGCTAATCCTTTATACGCACCAAAATCTTCCGCGTCAACAACTTCAATAATGCGTTCAGCTGTTATACGTTGCTTACCTTCAATCGCTTCAGAGATTGTTGGAAGCGGCTTACGAGTCATACGTTGACGTGTTACACGCTCGATGAAATGTAAGTGGTCAATTTCTCTCGGTGTTACAAATGACCAAGCCTTACCTTCTTTACCTGCACGACCAGTACGACCGATACGGTGTACATAGCTTTCAGGATCTTGCGGTAAGTCAAAGTTTATGACGTGTGTTACACCAGTTACATCAAGTCCACGAGCAGCGACATCAGTTGCAACTAAAACATCGATGCTTCCATCTCTAAACTTACGCATAACATTATCGCGTTGATTTTGCGATAAATCACCATGTAGTCCATCTGCACTATAGCCACGTTTTTGAAGAGCTTCGCTTAACTCATCAACACGACGTTTAGTACGTCCGAAAATAATAGCTAAATCAGGAGACTCCATATCTAATAAACGACTTAAAGCTTCGAATTTTTGACGTTCGTTTAATTCGATATACGCTTGTTCAATAGATGGTGCAGTGACTTGCTTAGGAATCACTGAAACGTGCTCAGGATCTTTTAAAAATTGTTGAGCTAACTTCTTAATGTTAGCTGGCATTGTTGCGGAGAACAATAATGTTTGACGCTCATCAGGGACTTGTTTCAAAATATTCTGAATATCGTCCATGAAGCCCATATCAAGCATTTCATCTGCTTCATCAAGAATGACCGTTTGAACATCATCCAAACGAATCGTTTTACGATTAATGTGGTCTAACAAACGTCCAGGTGTACCGATAATAATTTGTGGTTTTTTCTTCAACGCACGAATTTGGCGACCAATTTCTTGTCCACCATAGATCGGTAATGAACGTAAGCCTTTATATTTCGTAAGTTTTCCGATTTCTTCTGACACCTGAATTGCTAATTCGCGTGTTGGTGTCATGATTAGCGCAACAATACGCTCTTCCTTCGTCGGAATTTTATTTATTAACGGAATTCCGAATGCCGCAGTTTTACCCGTACCAGTTTGAGCTTGTCCAATCATATCTCTTCCAGACATTGCAATTGGAATGGATTGATCTTGAATAGGCGTTGATTCTTCAAAGCCTAGCTCAGTAATTGCTTGCAACACTTTCGGTTCCAAGCCAAATTCATTAAATGTTTTCAAACTTTCCTCATACTCCTTTTATATAAAAGCCTCTAAAAAACGTCTTAGATAGTATAACACAAACTAATTGATGAATACTAGCTAAGATAAATAAGCTGTATTACAATATAAATGAAAAATGTACCATAGAAAATCTTAGGAGCACAGAAAATGAACAAAAACACATCTAATTTCAATCAAATCCTTTGGCGCTTCTGCCTAATGACTGCAAGCACCATCTTAGTAGCGTTCGGATTTAATATGCTATTAATACCTATGCAACTATTAAGTGGTGGCATGTCTGGTGTTGCGATGGTTATTGGATATATTTTTAACACGAATATCGGATGGTTGTACTTTATTCTAAACTTACCAGTATTAATTTGGGGCTGGATTGTTCTTGGCAAACGGTTTGTATTATGGAGTATCTATTCTGTAATTTCTACAACTGTAGCGATGCAAATTATACCTGAGACCGCTTTAGCAAATGATATGCTTTTAGCTGCTGTATTCGGTGGTATTTTAGTCGGAGCAGGTAGTGGTATTGCACTTAGATGCGGAGGCTCTACTGGTGGTTTTGATATTATTGCTACAATAGTAACGATGAAGCGTGATTTACCAATTGGCACAATTTTATCTGTTCTAAACTGCTTTGTTATCGCTCTACTCATCATATTTAAAAATGATTGGAATCTTGCACTATACTCCATCGTTGCTATCTTTTGTGCAGGTAAAGTTATCGACGTCGTACATATTCGTCATATTAAGATTACAGCTTTTATTATTACAACTAAAACAGAAGAAATGTTAAATGCTCTATTGAGCCACCCTCGCGGAATTACAATTATTAAAACTCAGGGTGCCTATTCTAAAACAGAAAAGGACATGCTTATGACAGTTCGTACACGTTACGAGCTTGCTGAGCTTTCCAAAACAATCAAGGAAGTTGATCCACACGCATTTGTGAACATTGTAGAGACTGTTGGCGTTTTTGGGGAATTTAGGAAATCATAATATTTTCACCTGCATACACTATATGATATAATATCAAAGATACAGGGTTTCAAATTTAATCTTACACACTACTTTTTTAAGATTGGGGTGTTGTTTGATGGAAATGGAAACAGTTAAATTAGCCACAATTGTTGAGCGTTTAGCCCCTGAATTAAGTGAATGTTTAACTCCTCAAGAGCTTAACATGCAAATTGTTTTACGTGATGGTATGCAGCGACTAGACGCTACAGATGTGATGGAGATTTTACAATTTAGTATTTGTAGAAAACAGCAGGCCTTACATTAAGCTTTAATTTCATGAAGTTTATGAGTAAAAGGTTATATAAAAAAATGGAGTAGATAGTAACATGCTATCTACTCCGTTTTTTTATTTCCCTATAAGCAAAATTAATGGGTCTGGCCCATAATAAAAAAAGAATCGACTACTGCAAGTCGATTCTTTAAAAGAGTATATTATTGAGATAAACGAATAGCTAGGTTGTAAAGATCCATATTGAATGGACGCTTTGTAGATGTTACAACATCGATATCTGTTAAGACAAGCTCTCCATCTACCACACCGCAACCTTTACCAGATTCACCAGCCATAAGCTGACGAACAGCAAAGTCACCAAGTTGAGAAGCCAAAATACGGTCTTGTGCAGTTGGTGTACCACCACGTTGAATATGACCTAAAACCGTTACACGTGCATCCATACCAGAAAGCTCAGATAACTGGTTCGCGATGTCCTCACCTTTAGCTGCGCCCTCAGCAACAATAATAATAGAATGACGCTTACCGTTAGCAAAGTTAGTTTTCATACGGTCTGCTACTTCATTTATATCATATTCAACCTCTGGAACTAAAATTGTTTCAGCACCACTTGCTAAGCCAGCATATAATGCAATGTCACCACAATGACGACCCATAACCTCAATAATTGATGTTCTCTCATGAGAAGACATCGTATCACGAATTTTGTTTACTGCATCAACAACGACACTTACAGCCGTATCAAAACCGATTGTAAAATCAGTAAAAGGTATATCGTTATCAATTGTTCCTGGTATCCCCATTGTTTTAATTCCAAGCTTGCTTAGTTTATTTGCACCTTGGTATGATCCGTCTCCACCAATTACAACTAAACCATCAATACCACGAGCGCGTAAAATTTCTGCTCCTTTTTGTTGGCCTTCAGCTGTAGTAAACTCCTTACAACGAGCAGTTTGTAAAATTGTACCGCCTCTTTGGATAATGTCACCTACACTACGTAAGTCCATTGGACGAAGATCATCATTCAATAAACCCTGATAACCACGTTGTACACCATATACTTCAATACCATGATATAAAGCACTACGAACGACAGCACGAACCGCTGCATTCATACCTTGAGAATCTCCACCACTTGTTAAAACTGCAATTTTTTTTACTGCTGACATATAAATTCTCCTCCGTTTATATAATTAAGCTCGTTTATGTCGTATCCAATTACTATTAAGTAAGAAGAACAATCTTGTTAATGGACTATTTCTCATAAGCTTTCTACGTATTTCCATTACATCGGTCTGCCCACTAATTTTTGGATCCGATAAATACAAGGCTAATAAACCTTCAATAATAAGTCGATGTACATTAGCTTGAGGTAAATTCGATACATCCTCTCGAGCTTGCTTTACGATCCACTCTATCCGTTGGATCATTTCTGCTTGTGAATTAAAATAGCTACAGAAATTTAAATCTCCACCTATTTTATCTTCTTCTTGATCAATTAAATAGTCTAACATAATATGCAAGCAACAAACATATGGAAAATATGAACGTTTTATTTGCTGAGCAACCTCACTTGTTAACGTCTCATAGCTAGCTGCCATAAATAAATGAAACATACCTAATGTTGAGCCAGTAGCTGCAGCAAATTCATTCCATTTCAATTGCGGAGCTTTGTCTTTATGTATATCCCACCATGATGTTAACTGCTTTTCACGCTCTGATTTTTTAATATGCTTGTATACTTGTAAATCACAGTATAAACCAACAAGCTCAACAACATCCTTCTGTACAAGATGATAGGTCGGTAACTTTTCAAGCATAGCTTGGCAAGTCGTAACTAAATGTTGTAAATAACCATTATCGTCCTGATCTTCACGCTTTTGATAGTAGTTGACCGGTTTTGCTTGTGGGGTTACTGCATCCAACATTGCCTGATGCAATAGTCGAAAATCGTCTGCATCTAAAGATGTGCTTCGATCACATAAGTTGTCTAAATAATCACTAATCGTTTGTAATGAAACAATAAGCTTAAGCAGTGGTTCTTTTGCTTCGAGATTAAAAATCGCATAAACGCCACCACCCTGGCAATGAAACTTTTTATCTCTAATACTTGCTAAAGCTTGAGTGCGCAGCTCATCGTTTGGAATTTGCTGAGCAAGTTCAATTAGTGCATCAAGCTCTTCATGAACAGCTGGTAACACATATTTATATACACGATGCATGAGTGTAAATGCACCAAAAGACGACGTATTACTAGTCATTTTCATTTACGCGGAGTACACCTCCTAGTATAAACACGTAAATCCTGATGTGAAAAGTACAAATAAAACAGTTTTTGCTCTTATGATAATTTACCATAAATCAATAGTAATAATCTAGCTTTATCGAAGTACAATTTCTGTTATACTTATTTTAACTTTAGTATATTTACACAAAGTTATTTTTTTTCACTTTACTCAATTAATATTAGTCACCATATTACAGAAAGAGGACACAAATATGTCACAATCCGATAGTGCTGAACTAGCACCTTCTCAAGCAAATAAGGAAGTTTTCCAACTTCGAAGTTATAATTTCTTTGTATATATGACGCAAGCTCTAGTCGTAAGCTTTTTGCCCTTATATTTTCTAGACTTCGGTTTTGATGCAAGACAAATAGGATTACTTTATTCGATTGGACCTATAATTTCGATTTTCTCTAACATGATAATGGGTTTTATAAGCGATAAAAAGCAAACAATTGTGAAGATTGTACGAATTTTATATGCCATACAATTTATCACCATCGGTTTAGTTCATCAAATTGACTCATTCTCAATCGTATGCCTTGTCATGACATTATTTTACTTCTGCTATACAACCATTAATCCATTAAATGATAGCTTAATTATGTTATCTAGTCGCTCTACTAAAAAGCCATATGCACTCATTCGTTTATTTGGCTCTTTAGGTTTTGCATTAAGTGCATATGCATTCGGGGTTATTTTACGAGAAATAGGTACATCACATACTATTAATTTAATGTTAATAACATTATTTATATCGTTTATATTTACCTTCGTTCTAAAGGATTATCACGAGCAAAAAAATAGCTCGATAAACTTAAAGGAGCTATTAGCATTATTGAAGCAAAAACATGTTGTTTTATTTTTTACGTTTTTGTTTTTAATTTCAACTGCCCACAGAATGTACGAAGGCTTTTTAGCAATTACATTACGAGGTTTAGGTGCTCCTGATTCTTTAATTGGTTTAGCTTGGCTTATATCAGCAACAAGTGAGATTCCTATTTTATTTTTATTAGGTAAATATGGTCATAAATTTAAAGAGCTTCCACTCATTATTTTCGCCTCTCTTATGTACGCTCTACGAATGTTTATTATTTCAGTTGTTAAGGATCCTAGTATCGTATTAATTACCCAACTTATGCATAGCGTAACATTTGGCATTTATTTTTCTACTGTTATACGCTATTTGCAAGTATTACTGCCAGATAAATATCGTGCGTCCGGTCAAGCCATTTACACGATTGTTTGGATGGGCTTCTCGGGTACCATTAGTGGATTAATTGGTGGTAATATTTACGCTAAGTTTGGACATGTTATGTTTTACCAGCTAGCAACGGGCTTTGCGATTGCTGGAACACTAGGCTTTATTTATTACGCATTGAAATATAGAGACTAGCCAACATTTATCTCAAAACATAAAAATGCCGATAAGCATATGCTTATCGGCATTTCGTATATAGAGACTAATTCATCTCTATTGGCTTATCTCGATTTATTATAATTTGACAACATTGGCAGCTTGAGCGCCACGGTTGCCTTCAGTAATGTCAAATTCAACCGATTGTCCTTCATCAAGAGACTTAAAGCCTTCACTTTGAATTGCAGAGAAATGAACGAATACATCTTCGCCATTTTCAGCTTGGATAAAACCATAACCTTTTTCTGCGTTAAACCATTTAACTGTACCTTTCAAATAAAAAACCTCCTAAAATGTCCACTGCTAGAGCAATGAATATGGTTATTATAACCTTTAATTTATAATATTTCAACGTTTTTTAAAATATTACTTTTTTTGTTTTTTATACCTAACAATTACTTCAATTTTTACATTTTTTTATCGCTGCTGCGTTCAACATTGATAATCATTAAAAATAGGGCTATTATTGTAGTATCACAAAATGTGGTAACTAGCATTACCGTAATTGAATAAATTGAAGGACGTGTCATCATGTTTAAAAAACATTTGATTTACAAAACGGACAACTACAATATGTTAACCGTTGAAGTTCAAGGTAAAACATTAGTAGTACGTGAAATCTCCGATCAGTGGGGCGAGGATGCATTTCAATTTCTTAGCCGTCCAGAGCTTCTAAATTGGGCTGAGCAACGTTTTAAAATCGAAGATTATAAAGGTCGCGAAGATGAATATAATCAAATTATGGAGAACTTCCGCAACGTATAATGGCTTTTCAAAATAATTAAGGATGTGATGAGCCTGGAAACTGCAGCAGTATTCGTTATAATATCCTTTTGCTTAGGTGCCGTATTACTAATGTCAAAGGATAATATTTCTTCTAAATTTAAAAAGTGGTTAGCTCTCTGGGCAATCATCTGTATTGTTGCTTCATTTGCCATTATTATTTATTCGCTTTTTACTATGGGCTCCCCATAAAAAGCGATAAACTATAGTATAGCAGTTTAAACTTTGTGACATAGTAAACATAATTATGATCAAGTGAGGTTTACTATGTCCACCAAACTGTTTTGTTTTATTTTTTCGATTTTTTTTAGCTTTCAAGCAGCAATTCCATCTTCTTTTATGCCTAATAAGCATAATTTATCAAATGACCATTTATTAAGGGGGATTTATATGTCAACTGTACAAAAGCGTGAGCAAATGAATAAAGATTATCAATGGAAATTGGAACATATTTTCGAAAACGATACATCATGGAACAAAGAATATGATGAGGCTAAGAGATTAATTCCAGAATTAAGTCAATATGTTGGCAAATTAAACAATGCTGATACAATTGTTAAAGTATTTGAGCTTGAAGATGAAATCTCAATGAAGATAGAACGTCTTTATGTATACTCTAATATGCGTTTACATGAAAATATGGCAAACACTACATACCAAGCATTATCAGAAAAGGCTCGCAAATTAAGCATTGAAGCTAGCGAAGCATCCTCATACATTACTCCTGAAATTTTAGCCTTATCAAATGAGCAGGTTGATGAGCTTATTGCTAATGATAAATGTAAAAAATATAAGCATACTCTAGAAGAGATTAAACGTTCTAAGGCACATATTTTATCTCAAGCAGAGGAAGCGCTATTAGCTCAAGTATCAAATATTAGCAGTACACCAACTAATGTATTCCAAATGTTAAATAATGCAGATTTGAAATTCCCTAATATTAAAAATGATAAGGGAGAAGAAGTAGCATTAACACATGGTAGCTATATTCAATTTTTAGAAAGCAAAAATGTCGATGTTCGCCGCGAAGCATTCAAGGCTATGTATAGTACTTATGGCAAGCTTAAAAATACGCTGGCTGCAACATTAGCAGCAAACGTAAATAAAAACGTGTTCTACTCTAAAGCACGTAAATATGATAATGTGCTTAGCATGTCATTATATAGTGACAATGTTTCTACTACTGTTTATAAAAACCTAATTTCGACTATTCATAACCATTTACCATTAATGTATCGCTATATGGAGCTACGTAAAAAACTATTAAAAGTAGATGAGCTTCATATGTATGATTTATTTGCTCCGTTAGTTGAAGAATTTGATATGCCAATTACATATGACGAAGCAAAGGAAACGGTTAAAAAGTCAGTTAAGCCACTAGGTGAACGTTACCTAAACGTTTTAGAGGAAGGCTTTAACAACGGCTGGATAGACGTATACGAAAATGAAGGTAAACGAAGCGGTGCTTACAGCTGGGGTGCTTTTGGTACTCACCCTTATGTTTTACTTAACCATAATGACAACTTAAATAGCATGTTCACATTAACACATGAGATGGGTCATGCCCTACACTCTTATTTCTCAGATGAAGCTCAAAACTATCGTGATGCACAATATCCTATTTTCTTAGCTGAAGTGGCTTCAACATTAAATGAAGCATTGCTAATGGATTATTTATTAAATAAATCCACGGATAATAAAGAAAAATTATATCTGCTTACTTACTATGCAGATCAATTCCGTACTACTGTTTTCCGTCAAACGATGTTTGCTGAATTTGAAATGATTATTCACGAGCGTGCTGAAAATGGCGAATCACTTACTCCAGAAGATTTCTCTAATATATATTATGAGCTAAACAAAAAATATTACGGAGATAATGTAGTTGTTGATGAAGACATTGCGATGGAATGGGCAAGAATTCCTCATTTCTATACTAGCTTCTACGTGTACAAATATGCTACAGGCTTCTCTGCAGCAACAAGCTTTGCTAAGCAAATTCTTGATGAAGGTCAACCGGCTGTAGATCGATACCTAGGCTTCTTACAAAGCGGCGGTAGTGATTATCCAATTGAAATTCTTAAACGTGCTGGCGTTGATATGTCTACTCCAGAGCCAATCGAGCAAGCGATGAGTGTGTTCGAATCCGTTATTGAACAAATGGAACAGCTAGTAAAATAAACAAAAATAAAAGCTCGCAAATTAAATTTGCGAGCTTTTTTTATATCATTTTTTTAAAACATTACATAAAACACTAATACAAGCACACTTCCAATAAGACTGGCTGAAATATTTACGACATCATTATTAATCCATATCTTTCCACTTATATGCTTTGCCACTTTTCCACAATGAACCGATTTCTCTACTATTCGATTACAGCTACTACAATGAAACATACGCTGTAAAGTTGCTCCTAGTAATGAGTCAAGCATACAACCAATAATACCTGCACAAAATGCTATAACTAGATAAGACCATTTACCCGTTAAGCTAGCTGCAACAGCTCCAATTACTGCTGCGCCAGCGATTGCTGCTGCTGTTCCTAATACTGTTATCCCACCACTTGTACCCGCATCAACTTCCCTACCCGTTAATATATGGCGAGGCTTCGAGCGACTTAAGCTCCCTATTTCCGTTGCCCAAGTATCTGCAGTGACGATAGCCATAATCATAATAAATAGCGGTAATAGCCAATCTGCTGTGACAAAATATGATGTAACACAAAGCAACATCCCTAAACCACCATTTGCTAGCACCTGCCAGCAATCACGTCTACCTGATTTCTCATAACGCTGCTCGGCCTGTTGCTTTTGCTTTGAATATTTTTTAAATTTAGACCAAAAGCTTGAGCTTACAAAAAACGTTAATAGTAAAGCAAACCATATCGGCTCTCCAAAAAAAACAAAGCTCGCCCCCATAACAAAGGCAGCTAGTGCCCCCGATATGGAAAGAGCTTTGGCTTTAAATGCTATAAAGCTTATGCTTGCGCTGCCTATTAACGATAAGCATAGTCTTAATAGGTCAGACTCTACAAATCCTAGCATCGTATTATTTACTCCTTATACAGACTACTCTGTATTCGTTATCGTTCCATCTTTATTAATTTTAACACCATTTAATGATATTGATTCCAAATGTGCAAGCAGTTGTTCTCTTGCCTCACCCTCTAGTGGCGTCGGCTGACCAACTATTGTTTTCATAGCTACAAAAGATAATTCACATTTTGCATCCTTATTACATGTAGCATTAAGTACTCCTGTTTCTGCTTGACGATCTTTAGGATAGGCGGAGAACACGAAATTTCCTAAGTTATAAGCTATCCATTTCCCATTATACTGTTCAAAACCTTGTAATACATGTGCGTGTGACCCTACAAT
>Ga0182742_1001223_pt1 | contig 34270 bp, 31 predicted proteins | sample eDN5th37CBELigMG_FD_128880 | JGI IMG/M metagenome (GOLD analysis project Ga0182742, IMG submission 128880) | Enriched Miracle-Growth compost microbial communities from Emeryville, California, USA - eDNA 5th pass 37_C BE-Lig MG (version 2)... ... | reverse complement strand
ATGGTCTATTTTTGCAATGGAAAGAGGTCTTCTTAATAATGGGCTAATATCTTCTGAAACTTTAACATGGACAAATTGTCCGGGCTCTTTCATCTGTTTAACAAGGTCTCCCTTTAAAATTAGCTCATAAATATGTTCTGCAATTTCTTTATTCTGAACAATGGAGCACATTTCCGTTGCACTCATCAAAACAGCCTCCCTGCACAAATTTTGTCTATTATAACTAATCACTAATATAACGACATTAATATAAATCACAAAGTATGCGACAGTAATTATGAAGTATATGTAAACGCAGATGAAGATGGTTTATTTAAAACAAAACAGTCTCCTTAAGTCAGTAATAAATGACTCACTTAAAGAGACTGCAATAGTTAAATATTCATAAAAAGATAAAATATATTTATTTAAAAGTAATACTATTATATAGACTATCTAAGGATAGTAAGTAAAATATAGTAATTTTTTATCTGATATATTATAATAATTCCATCTGTTCATAATGTAAATTTTTACTATATTGATGACTAGGAACTTTTATAATGTTATTTAACTCAATAGAATTTATTTTCTTTTTCTTACCCATTATCTTTATTGGTTATTTTATTTTATCCAACTGGAAGACTAGTAGAATAGCTAAGCTATGGTTAGTATTGGGCTCACTTTTTTTCTACGGATATTGGAACTACAATTACTTGCTTCTTATTCTCATCTCCATTGTTATTAATTTTGTGCTTGGTCATTTCCTCATAAAATATAAACATAAAATTTTTATTATAATTGGTTTATTCTTTAACTTAGGTTTACTCGTTTATTATAAATACATGGATTTTCTAATTGCTAATATTAATGCACTATTCTCTTCTAATATTAGTCTCTTAAATATTATTCTGCCTTTAGCTATTAGCTTCTTTACTTTCCAGCAAATTTCCTATCTCATTGACTGCTATAAAAGTAAAGCTGTTCAATATACTTTTATTGACTATATGTTATATATCTCTTTTTTCCCTCAATTAATTGCTGGTCCTATTGTCTATCACCATGAATTAATGCCACAATTTCGTGACACGTCCAAAGCTAAACTTAATTTTAATAATTTAGCACTAGGCATTTATATCTTTAGTATTGGACTGTTTAAAAAAGTAATTTTAGCGGATAATCTATCTAAAGTTGTATTAGATGGCATAAAGTATATAGATACGATTACTTTTTTTGATGCATGGACCGTTATTCTTTCTTTTACTTTCCAGCTTTATTTTGATTTTAGTGGATACTCAGATATGGCCATAGGTCTTGCTTTATTGTTTAATATCAAGCTACCAATTAACTTTTATTCACCCTATAAATCTACTAATTTTCAAATACTAGTGTCGAGATGGCATATTACGCTCAGCAGATTTTTAAATGACTATGTCCTTAATCCTATGAGTCGTTCACTTACTAAACGCGTCTACTCCAAATTACCCTTTGCCGTTCATACTGATGTGAAAATGTCTATTAACTTAATTTTATTATTTTTATTAAGTGGAATCTGGCATGGTGCTGGCTGGAATTTTATTATATGGGGCCTTTTATGTGGTAGTTATATTGTTGTTTATCGATTTTGGAGGAAAGCAAAAATTAAGCTTCCTACCATATTAGCATGGGGAATAACCTTCCTTTGTTTTAATATCATGGTTGTATTTTTTAGACTAGAGGATTTGAGTCAAGCACTATTAATGCTTAAAGCTATGTTTGGATTAAATGGTTTTATTTTACCAGAGCAGCTAGCACCATTTATGAATATACTTACACATATTGGTTTTACGTTTGAAGCTACTCCTTTGAAAGATAAATATCGCGCACTAGCTTTAATAGTGTTAAGTCTAGTTATTGTACTAGCTTTTAAAAATAGTTCTGAAAAACTAAACCTGTTCAAACCAAATTTGTTAAATGCTCTTTTTATCATCATTATTCTAATATATTCCATTATTAATTTAACTAATGTATCAGAGTTTTTGTATTTTAATTTCTAACTAAATAGGTGAAGAATATGTTATCTCACAAAAAGTGGGTAGTATTGGTTGTTATTTTAATGTCTATTATGCTAATTAGTATTTCAACAATAAATTATGTAGTGGATCCTTATGGCATCTATTTTGATGAAGGTCAAAGTTACAATAGTAAAAAGCTAAAGAATAGAGATACATATTTGTTTAAGGTTTACCAACTTAACAGAAGTAAACCCGAAGCTATTGTACTAGGCACCTCTCGATCTATGCGCTTAAATCCTTCATTAATAGAATCTATAACTGGGAAAAAAGCATACAATCTTGGATTATATGGATCATCCCCATACATTCAATATAAATATTTAGAGTATGCACTAAAGGTATCTCCAAATCTAAAATCTGTAATTATAGGATTGGATTATCATGTGTTTAACAAAAGTGCAAATTTACATGCAAACTATGTAGAGCAAAGATTGTCTTCACCATTTTATTTAAAAGATTATTTTTCAACCTTACTTTCAAAACAAGCATTAATAGGTAGTTATAATGTTCTAGTGGATAACCTGAATGGAACCGATTATTATACAAGTACTGAAATGCTTGGAGATGGTACATTTGATGAAAGGTATATTTTCCCTGATACTGAAAATCAATTGACTTTGAGACGCTCTAGATTAGACTATCAATTATCTGATCATGCATTTGACTATATAGCTAAAATAAAGGAACTTTGTGAGAAACATAATATTAAATTATATATGTACACAAGTCCATTACATGCCATTGTATTGGAAACACATTGGCAAATGGATGAATGGAAAAACTATGAGGAATGGCTTAGACAATTAGTCATTATTTCCCCTGTATGGGATTTTTCTGGTTTTCACGACATATCAATGAGTTCCTTAATTCATGATGATTATTATAATGACCTCTCACATTTCTCAAAAAAAGTAGGGAACTATATACTTTATCGCATGTTAGACACTAACTTAGAAGAAGTGCCTTCATACTTTGGGGTACAGGTTACTCAAAGCAACATTGACGAGCATATCACTCAATTACGTTTAAGTCGAGAACAATGGAGTGAAAGAGATAAAAATATGCCAGACATTGCTGATCGTTATTAGAGTATTACGGTTATCAAATAAAGTAAAAAGGGACTTAGATTAAATCTAGTCCCTTTTATAGTTTAAGCCTCTATTACTATTACCTTAACACGATTTAAAATCTAACGGAATGAACAAATCTCCTTTACTTATGGTACGGTTCACCTGGGTAGATGTAAGTGAGATGTGATTTATTCTATTTTTCTCTTTACGAGCAAGTTAATAGTAAACTATAACGATATTAAATCAGGAAGAGGGAATTAAACAGATTTCACGTTTGGCTTTTGAAAATAAGTTAATACCCTTTTGGGGTTCAGGATTATACAAAGAGCTAAGAGTATTTATAGAATACTACCAAATGATAAAAGCAAATTAGAGGAAGCTTATGAATTTGCAAAGAAATCTTACATAGATGGTGATAGTAGTGTTAGAGCAAAAGCATCACTAACTACCTCGTTAATATGTTGTTTATTAAGTAAACTAGAAACCAATCTAATTACATCCACTACTGTAAATAGTAACATAAATAAAAGTTTTTCACCCAAATAAAAGTATTATATGGTAAGTTAATGGTAACTGGAAAACGACAATTTTAATTAGAGGTGAGACATGAAGAAGATCCATAATCCGTGGTTGAAGCTCAGAGAGGGAATCTGTCAAGAAGACTATGCTTTAATTAACAAACTCCAAGATCAGTGCGTTCGTGATAATCAGACGTCGCTAAAACTCGAGTTGGATTACAAGTTAAGCATATATTCAAAGGTAGATTCTGTAGAAATCCATCAGATCAATGAATTCATGTATTTCAATGAAAATGAGTTGATCGGCTATATAGGAATTTGTCAATTCGGTGGACCGGATACACCGCTCGAGGTGAACGGCATGGTGCATCCTGAATACAGGCAACAAGGTGTTTTTAAGACATTAAGCAAGCATGTGATGACAGAGTGGAGGCGTAGATCTCCGATAAACTTGCTTCTATTGAGTGATCGCAAGTCAGAGGCTGGACAAGCGTTCATTCAAGGAACCGGAGCAATCTACCATCACTCGGAGCATGAGATGTATCTTCGGAAAAATCAATCGGAGATTAGCGATAATTTAGAAACCATTACATTACGGAAAGCGACCAATACCGACGCTCGAGAAATTAATAGGCAGAATGCGATATACTTTGGTGACAATCGTGGTGAAGAGGAGACAAGCGATCCTCAAGAAGAGTTGATCTTTCCTGAAGAGGAAGAAAAAAGTGGGATGATCACCTATCTTGCACAAATTGACCAACAGATCATCGGGAAAGTCCATACCCATCTGTCCCAAGGTATCGGTGGCATCTACGGTTTGGGTGTTCTGCCCGAGTATCGCGGCAAGGGATATGGAAAAGCGATTCTGTTGAAAGCAATAGATAAGTTGAAGGAAGCGAACGCAGGAGACATTATGCTGCAAGTTGCCGTGGATAATGCCAATGCACTACGGCTCTATCAATCCTGCGGCTTCTTGGAAACTTCGACAATGGATTATTATGAGCTAAAGTGACCTTTATATGTAACAAAACTGACCACCCAAAGTTAACTAAATCTATTAATGAATATAAAAAGCATACAAATTACTGTATGCTTTTTATATTTCTCCATATCTCCTTTACTTATGATACGGTTCACCTCGATTAATCTTCACCGCACGATAAATCTGTTCAATCAACACTAAACGCATGAGCTGGTGAGGTAAAGTCATACGGCCGAAGCTTAGCTTCTGATTTGCCCGCTTCATCACAGCCTGAGATAATCCATTGCTACCACCAATTACAAACACAATATGGCTTTTACCATAGGTAGCAAGCTTGTCCATTTGTTCTGCTAAATCCTCACTTGACCATAGCTGGCCATCAATAGCTAGCGCAACAACATGTGCCTCCTGCTTAATATGTGCTAATATTTTTTCTCCTTCACGGTTTCGCACCTGCTCCTCTTCTGCTTCACTCATCGTCTCAGGAGCTTTTTCATCAGGTACCTCGTGCATCGTTAACTTTATATAAGGACCAAGACGCTTAGCATACTCAGCCATACCCATCGTTAAATATTTTTCTTTTAGTTTTCCTACCGCAACTATACTGACATGCATATGTTCACCCTTCAACATCACTTTTGTATACGCGCTTGATGTTGCCATTCTTTTTTTCTTATAGCTTACCATTTTCACTTTGCTAGTCAACTAATACTCCTTTTCATCTAAGTATATTGATGTGCTAAAATAAGATTAACTAAACACGTTTTTATTTGAAAGGAGAATGTATATGATCGTAGCAACTACGAATGAAATTGCAGGCTACAAAATTACTAAAGTTATCGGACCTGCGTTTGGACTAACTGTTCGCTCTCGTGGTATTGGTCGTGACATTACAGCTGCATTTAAAGGTTTAATGGGTGGCGAAATTAGCGAGTATACTGAGATGCTAGAGGACGCTCGTAAGCAAGCAATGGACCGTATGGTGCAAAATGCTACAGCTATGGGTGCTAACGCTGTTATCGCTATGCGCTTTGATTCAGGTGAGGTTGGTCAAAATATGAGTGAGATTATTGCCTACGGAACTGCTGTAACTATTGAACAGGTGTAACAAATGGAGTGGGTTATAGGATTTTACGGCATTCAGCTCATAGCCTTACTTGTTATCGGTTTTGTATCCTGGTTTATATGGGATAGACGATTTAAAACTAAACATAATAATGATGTACCTCAAGGTTTTATTAGAACGGACGAAATCAATATTGATCCAACTACTCAAAAACGACACATCGTATATTATCATCCGCAAACCGGCGAGCGTTTTTATAAAGAGGAGTAGCTAAAACAATAGAGGCTAGATAGATTAATGTCTATCTAGCCTCTATTGTTTTCCTTTAGCTTATATCCATTGCTTTACTAGCTCATTTATTTGATTTAGGTGGTGCTGATCATGGTCAGCAAAGATATCCATATACCTCTCAATAGTATAAATACCAATATCAGCATCAACAGTAAATTGTATCGTCTTATCCTTTTTTTCAATCTCTTTAAGTAACGTTTGTCGCGTACGTTTAAATTCATCTATTAACGCTGCTGTATTTTTAAATCTGCTAATATATTGAATGGCTTCTTGGTTATAGGTGTCTAGGTCTGGAAAAGCGATTAATCTTGCTCCATCATTCATATGTGGTAAATGCTTCTCAAGTATAAACTTATCCCAGTAAAATAAGTGTCCTATTATTTCTCTTATTGACCATTTTCCCTCTTTAATAGGAATTCGAAATACGACTTCACTTAAAGTTTTAAGCTCTACAATTTTATTAATGGTTTGCTTATAATCACTAATAGATTCACTTTTCATAGTATTATCCCACCTATTATTAACATTTTTTACTATCATAACAGCAAACTTCATACTAGTAAAGAACATATGTTCTCGTTTTTTGTTAACCTAGTAATGAACACTTACTAATAAAAACAGTATAAAAATAAAAGCAGTACTAATCTTGTGTACGATTAATACTGCTTTATTAATGGCTATTGCAGCCAAATTATTTAATTTTTATGTACTTTATCATTTTTTTATTACTTAGTATATGACTGATTATACGATTAAAAGAACAGCTTTATCTTCGCATAAGTCGCACTGACGTGGTGGATCCCAATTTGCAAATTCTGTTTCATTTAAATCAACCATATCTGGTGCATCTTCGAATTCATCAACAAACTTTTCAATTGCATCTTCAACACATGCTTTACATACACAATACATATTAATCTTCCTATTCTTAAGTTGATTTCTACATACAATATACCACATTTTTCGAATGAATTCCGTATTCCTTTGTATATAATTTTATAATGCACTATTTTTCATCATATTAAACGATTAGAACTATAATATAGACAAAAAAAGAGTAGGTTAGCCAAGTAATAAGCATAACTGTCAGCCTGCTCACTACACTAAACTACTCTTTAGCATTCAAATATACATTAAAGGTTAGGATTGTTATCTGTTAATGTAATGGTTGTGGATTTCTTTTCCTTTCCACGATAATAATGGATAGTTAATTTATCTCCAACTGATTTTTTTGTATATAAATATCGTCTTAAGTCTAACATTCCTTTAACTTCAACATCATCAAGTTGAACAATAACATCATTGTATTGTAAGCCTGCTTTTTCAGCTGGCCCCTCTACTTTATAAATAAGCACACCATCTAACACATGATCAGGAAGCTGTAGCTCAGAGGAAACTTCCAAATCTTCATCTTCTATATCCTCTTCACTCTGCTCTTCCTCTAGCTCAAGTCTTTTTTGAAGCTCTTTATTAATCGCTTCCTGCTCAAAATATTGTGACAGGTTTAATGTATATACACCAAGATATGGACGAGATACATAACCATTTTCGATGAGCTGATTAACAACTGGCATTACATTATTAATCGGAATGGCATATCCAATACTTTCGACACCAAAATCTGATATTTTCATACTATTAATCCCGACAACATGACCATTCATATCAATAAGCGGTCCGCCACTATTACCTTGATTAATGGCAGCATCTACTCGGATCACTTCTTGCTCCCAATCGACCACACCAAATTGTTCAAGTGACACGCCTATAACTTCACTTTTAACACTTATAATGCCTAATGTCGTTGATTCTCCCATACCTAAAGGGTTACCCATTGCAAGAACAAACTCAGCTGATCTTAAAGCTGAAGAGTCACCTATTTGTGCAACCTCCGTTACACCTTCAGCAGGAATTTTTATGACAGCAATGTCTGAAATTTTATCCTTTCCGACAAGCTCAGCATATTGTTCCTCACCTGTTGTCAAAACTACCTTTATTCTTTGTGCGTTATTAACGACATGATAATTTGTAACGATATAAGCATCAGCTTCATCCTTTTGTACAATAACACCTGAACCAACACTAGATTCCTTATAAATACCTGATTCTGTGCTAAATTCATCGAGTGGCTTGCTATTGAGTCCAAGTGAATACTTTTGCTCATTTACGATGCTAACAACCGCTGGTCTAACTTTATTTGATGCTAAAATTGAGCGCTCTGAAAAATCGGCAGTTGCTTGAGTGGAAGGATTGTTAAACCCAACAAATATAGCAAGTAAAATCGTTACGACGATAGCTGTAGTAATTGAAGTAATCGCAGCAATTTGAAAAGTAGTTTTATTAAAGAGACCTAATACTTTACTTCTTGACGAAAAATGGCGTCTTCCATTTCGTTTTAATATACGCCTCGGTACTTTAGCTGTATAAAAATCATCTTTAAACAAACTCATACAAATCGCCCCCTTCTCTACTACTTACTTTATTTTAATTTAATAGGAATGTTTTTACAATTATTGATTACACTATATAGTGAGGTTTGTACAAGCTATTTATATTTTATTTCGCCCTCTAAACCATGTAACCAAGGAGACGATAATATGTCATCTACATTACAATATGAATTTATTAAATTAGCAGCCCGTATTGCTGATATGAAGCAGGAGCAATATGACGAGCTACTAACCCTAACATCACTAATATCCGTACTTATTGACAAAGGTATTGTTTCACAAGACGAGCTATTACTTAAAAAACAAACATTAGATTTAACATTTGAATCTCTTATCCCACACCCACTTCATCCCATGGAGTAGGCTGATCAGCGAACGTTGGGCGGAGTGGAAACTCTTGTTGCTTATAAAAAATACCCTTGCTCTCAAAAATTGAATTAATGGTAAGCATCGCTAAATCCATTTGATTATGCTCTTTACTTAAATGAGCTAAATAAATGCGTTTTGTACGATCTGTTTTTACTTCCAAAATAGCCTCGCCTGCAGCTACATTAGATAAATGTCCAACATCGCTTAATATACGGCGCTTTATATTCCATGGGTACCTGCCCATTCTTAACATTTCTGTATCATGGTTAGACTCTAGTACTAGCACATCACTATCTATAATATGCTGCTTTACTTTATCGCTCATATAACCTAAATCTGTTGCCACCCCTAGCTTTAAACCATCTTCTCTAAAAGCATACGCCACAGGGGCTGCAGCATCATGTGAAATCGGATAGCTGACCACTTCCATATTGCCAAACTTCAACGTTTCCCCTGTCTCAAACACACAACGCTTCTCAGGAGCAATATCGCCTACATGTCGTTCAAGTGCTGCCCATGTTAGCTCATTTGCATAAATCGGTAATTTATATTTACGGGCAAAAGCACCCAAGCCTTTAATATGATCAGAATGCTCATGCGTCACTAGCAATGCATCTAAGTGATGTCCAGTTAAGCCTTGCATTTTCAATAGCTCATCTAGTCTTTTAGCACTTAGTCCTGCATCTATCATTACAGTTTTATCATGACCCTTGATGACTGTTGCATTACCTGTTGAACCACTTGCTAGTACAGAAAATTGTAACCCCATTCTAGTAACCTCATTCTCTCTTCTTCTCTATTCCTCTATTCCATTTGCTTGATCTGCGTGATTCGTTAATACTTCACCACTAAGTGCATCAACATAATACACCTTCGTATCATCTAACATAACACGCCAAGCAGGTGTAGCTACCTGTGTATCAGAATCAAAGATTTGACCATAGTAACCTAACTGAATATCAATAATAACACTATTTTCTTCTAAATAGGAATCTACTAAGCTGGTAATTATTTTCGATGCCGCTAACACTGTTTTTTCTTCGCCAAACCCGATAATTTCAACACGATCCTGACTATAGCCTGTTATTTTTAAATTACTATTATAGAGCTCAAGTCTCGTAAAAAACATCGGCTTACCATTTACAACACGGTTTAATATAAAAACGCCGAATACTCCTTCACTACTACTATGTACGTCATAGGCATAATCATCGATATTTTCTATAATATGGCCAAGACTATTTCGTAGCTGCTGCTTATTAAATACGACCGAGCTATCCACTGGCTCCTCTAGTTGTATTTCCTTCTTATCCTTGGCATCCCTTGCCTCAAGCAAATAGGTGAGTGTGCCCATTTTTGGTGTTTCACTTGGAAGAGAGGCAGTCAGGGTTATATTTTTTTGTTGCATAATTAATAATTTGTCAGCAGGAAGCTCTGCTTGCTTTTGGTTAGCATGTAGCTCTGCTCTTAATTCAGACCAAAGCTGATAGCCTAGCAATACATTAAGTAATATAAATGCGACGATGAGCACCGTTTTTGCTTTTCCCCAGTCCATATATGTCTCCCTTCCTTAATTTTAGCACGTCATACCTTCTATTAACTTTTATTGCATAAGCTGTGAAGGCTCAATACCCGCTGGTATGCCTTCCATGAATACCATTTCTGTTCCATCCTTTAATCTAGCTGCCCATATCGCTTCAAACACAATAACAGACTTAGATTTGGGATGTGGTCGTAAAGCAGGATATATAGACACTATGTCATCACGATATGGATGTGTCGCAAAATGCTGCTTTAATATTGCCCCGCCATACAGCCATTTAATTGCTTTATCATCAGCTATTAATGGCAGCTGAATCATCGTTCTTTCATACTCCATAACAACGCCTTGCTGCATTTGAAGCTGCATTTGACCATATCTAAAGGGTGAAATATCTATAACAGGATAATGTGAAATATATTTTCTAAATATAACCTCTGCTAAGCTGTTATCCTCCTCGTACGTGACAAACTGATAGCTTGTATCCCAGCCACCGTGTTGATTGACAAAATCAACAGCTGCGTATACATTTTCACTTGTTTCACTCACATTCATTTGCGAGGCAGCTGAATTCGTGAAGGTAATCCATAATCCATTTTGCTCGACCTGCAAGCCTCTTTTTCCGTCGGTATATATTTGTGAGCCTGAGCGGTTTACAAATGCTCTAGTTGCTACTGAATCGAAAAATAAATTGCGCTGCATTTGCTCAGGACTAATAACATCGTACGTATAGGTTAAATCTAACGCTTGAATAGGCTCATTAGCCAAATATAAGGACTCGCCTATATAATCGTAGCGCGGTAAATATTGCCCGAAGCCAACATAATCCTGCATATCCTTTACTGTTAAATCAACATCAATTGACTCATATACTTGCTTATTTTGATCATCAAAGAAATACGCTTTTACCTCTTCTGTTGCCTCGATGGAGTAAATAAATACACGATTAATTAAGCTTGCTTTTATAACACCTTCTGTATCAATTTTTAGAACACGCTTCATTAAATCAGAGGAGATGCCATCTGCAAAGTTTAGTTCTATTCCACGCTGTTCACGCTTAATTTGCTCCCAGCTCATCGTTTGCTGAGAAACAAGCTGAAAGCTTTTAAACTCACGATTTGCTAAGCGCTGGGTAACAATTAGATCGTAAAACTGGGTTTTTGGATATATAATCGTATGCTCATCATTGCCTAGATGAACAATAAGCTGACTTGGGAAAATTAAATCATCGATAACCTTCTGCTGACCTAATAATTCTGTGTTTACATACTCTGAATCACTACTAGTCACCAAACCAAAGTTAGGGACCTTGTAGGCTAAAAAATAAGACTGTAACAAGCTGAGAGCTACAAGAAAAATAAGTAATCCTGTTTTAACCTTCTCTATCATAGCGCCCCAGCTCCTTTCTCAACTAAAGGAAGTGTAAAGGTTACGATCGTTCCGACATTTAATTCTGAGCTTAATTCAATCGTACCTCCATGTTGCTTTACTATTTCCCGGGCAATCGATAGACCTAGGCCTGTCCCACCCATATTACGCGAGCGTGCTTTATCTACCCGATAAAAACGTTCAAATATACGGTTAAGATCACGAGCAGGGATACCGATACCTGTATCCTGAACACTAATGCTTAACTCAGTGCCTTGCTCATTTTTTTGAGCAATCAGGTGTATTTCTCCTCCGTCCAATGTATATTTCAATGCATTGGATACGAGGTTGTCTAGCACTTGATCAATTTGATCACGGTCTAACCATGCTGTTGTCACGCCCTTACCGACCTGCACGAAAATTTTAATCGACTTCTGACGCAGCTGGAAGGAAAAGCGATCTGCTACTTCATCAAGCATATCTTGTATGTTAGTATGCAAGCGACGTAGCTTTTCTTGATTGGAATCTATACGTGATAAATGAAGTAAATCACTAACTAATCGAATCATACGCTCTGTTTCATTGCTTATAACGCCAACAAAGCGTTCAGAAAGCTCAGGCTCTGTTAATGCACCATCCTGCAAGGCTTCAGCATAGCTTTTTATTGTCGTTAGCGGCGTTCGTAATTCATGAGAGACATTAGCAACGAATTGACGTCTTGAATGCTCCAGTTTTTCTTGATCTGTAACGTCTTGAATAACCGCAATTGCCCCCGTCATTCCTTTATTGCGTCGATGAATAGCTGAAAGTGTAATTTTCAGTATCATCTCTTCTTCCTCATCAAATTCACCTTCATGATGTATAACAAACGTTTGTGTGCGTCCAGATGCGAGGTGCTCAGTTTGCTGCTCTTCTAATCCTAGTACATCCTGAAGCTGAGTATTTTGCAAGCTACCTAGCTGCAGTAAGTCTAAGGCTCGCTTATTCCAAACAATAATTTGACCTGTTTCATCAGCGGCTATAACACCGTCACTCATATTAGATAATACTGAAATGAGCTTTTCCTTTTCTTCCTCATTCACCGACAAAGCGTCCTTTAAACGTACAGTCATATCGTTGAATGCCAAACTAAGCTCGCCTATTTCATCGTCGCCAAGCACCGGAGCCTTCTCATCAAATTGCCCTTCAGCGACTAGCTCTGCTTGTTTTTTTAATGCTTGTATTGGGTTTGTAATTGTGTGAGCTAAAATAACGCCAAGTACACCTGTTAACACAAGAGAAATAATCGTACCCGAGAAAAATATTTGATTGACGCGATTCATCGTATCGTAAACCTCAGCTAAAGAGGCAACAATATGGACTGCACCAACTACCTTATCGTTATGCGTAACAGGGACAGCTATCATTTTTTTTCGCGTGCCATCCTCGTCAACAAACTCTTCCTCATTGTTTGATATATTTTGTAGAGCACGACTAACGGCCAATGATTTATTAATTTGTCCGATATAGTTTTGATGTATTTGCAGTGAGGTAGCAACAATTTTACCGTTTGAATCAATTACCTGAACCTCAGCACCACTAATACTAAACAAATTTCGAACAACAAGATTTAGCTCCTCATAGGTTTGTTCTGCTTCTTCTACAGTTTGCTCTACATTGGGAGAAAGACTTGGTGCTGCAAACTTTGCAAGTATATCAGCCTGCTCCTGCAAATTCGTCGTAAAGTTATTCGTTAACGATGTTTTGACAGCACTAATAAAGTACACACCAATAAGCTGCATACCTACAAGAATAAGTAGTACATATATGATTACAATTTTGAATTGTATCGTTTTAAAGTACGACTTTAATTTCATCCTAGTCCTGTGCTCCCGAATTTAGGATTTTTCATCATATACCCAAGTCCTCTACGTGTCAGTATAAGCTCAGGTCTACTTGGATCATCCTCTATTTTTTCACGAAGGCGGCGAACTGTCACATCGACTGTTCTAACATCGCCAAAATATTCAAAGCCCCATACTGCTTGAAGCAGGTGCTCTCTTGTCATCACTTTCCCACAATTTTTTGCTATATAGTGGAGCAGCTCAAACTCACGATGAGTAAGCTCGATTTGCTCACCATCCTTATAAAGAGCATACATATCTGTATCAATAAATAAATTAAATAGTTTTAACCCTTGAGGTTCAGTTGCTTCAGCCTGCTCCTCACCGGCTTGCTGAACCTGCTCAACCTCACTTTTATTTTTCTTTTGCCTTCTAAGGTGTGCCTTTACTCTGGCTAACAGCTCACGAGTGCTAAATGGCTTAGTTACATAATCATCAGCACCTAGCTCCAGTCCTAAAACCTTATCTATTTCATTATCTTTAGCAGTCAGCATAATAATAGGCATATGGAGTTTAGAGCGTACCTCACGACAAACGTCCATGCCATCCTTAACTGGTAGCATTAAATCTAACAGCATTAAATCTGGCTCCTCTGAAAATGCAAGCTTTACTGCCTCTTCACCATCACTTGCACAAATAACAGTGTAGCCTTCCTTTTCTAAGTTAAACTTTAATATATCGGCAATAGGTTGTTCATCATCTACAACAAGAATTTTTCCGTACACTTTAAACACCATCCTTTACATCCTAGCGTATACCATTATTTTACCATAGCTTGTAAGCCAATACTGCTGTTACCTATTAATTATTCTACATTCACCTGCAAAATCATTGATTGAAAATATAAAAAAGCTTCGTTACAAGTTTATCACTTATAACGAAGCCCTTATTAATTATAAATAGCTTAATGGATTAACTGTTGATCCATTTTTATGAATTTCAAAATGTAAATGAGTGCCTGTTGAACGACCCGTGTTACCCATAACACCAATGCTGTCGCCCTTTTCTACCTTGTCACCTTTACTTACATCGTAAGAGCTAAGATGACCATATAATGTTTCAAAACCATTTCCATGGTCTATTATAATCGTTTTTCCATAACCATTTTTATTACCTACAAAAGTAACAGTACCACCGTCGGCTGCTTTTATCGTTTTATTTCCGATTAAGTCAATACCAGCGTGTTGGCGTCCCCAACGTTTACCGTACTTACTTGTTATTTTATAATTGGATACTGGATAAGCAAACTGACCTGAGCCTACACCTTTTACAACCATTGTTCCTTTTTCAATAATCGTTGTTGTTGGCTCTACTAATACTTGCTTATCAGCTAATTCTTCAGTAACAATATAACCATTTTTCTTAGTGATGAGATACGTTAGTTTTTGTGAACCTGGCGTACCCTCTTGAATCGTTTTCGTTTCGCCTTCCTTCATCTGATCGTTTTTACGATACTCGATAGGAGAAGCTATTTCTGCAATTTCTACAACTGTTTCAACTGTTTTTACAGTGATATCTGGCATTCTTACCGTTAAATCTAACTCATCTCCAACGGTAATACGATCACCTTGAATCCAAGGGTTATTTTCATATATAACATCTGTATCGATATCAAACTTTTGAGCTATACAACCGATACAGTCGCCTTTTTGTACTACGTATGTAGTTGGTTTTGTACTACCCTGTAAAATTCTATTATAGATTTCTTCTTCATCTTCAATTGCATCTGGAGAAGTTTCTACACTATCAATAGCTACTTCCTCAACAAAGGCAACCTCTGTTACTGTTTTACTTGGTGTCGGTTCAGAAGCCTCAGCAGCCTCGTCACTTGATGTCGATTCTTTAGCTGAAGTGGCTGTAAACGACATCGTTGAAACCGCTAAGCTTTTCTTCTCTTCAACAAGCTCTGGTGCATAAACACTTTGTAGCCTATTTAATATTGCTGATGCAGTCTCTTCATCCTTCGCCATACCTACCTGTTTACCATCTACTACAATCGCCACACCTACAGCATGAGAGGTAAATGAGTTTTTCAGTTGAGTTAGCGTTTGCTCTGACTCAGCATATAATTGAAAGCCTACTTCACTTTCGTACGTGAGCTTTCCAGTATTTAATACCATATTAATACCAGGATTATTATTTGCTAGCTCTAGCTCTGTATCAGCTATAAGCTTTTCAACCTGTTCCTTCGTATCTACAGAACCAACTTTTACGCCATCTTTATAAACGTGAAATATTTCAAACGTATTAGCTGCAATATACTTCTCTTTTTCTATTTTATAATGCTGAAACCCAACTGCTGTTCCTGTTACTGCGATAATAGCTGCACTTGCAATAATTACTGATTTTCTTTTCCATACAGGTGCTGAAGGCTTTACTTCTGTTAGCTCGTTCTCTATTATGCTATCGTCTGCTTGCTTATTACTAAATCTACTAACTAGTACTTTAGTTCTACTTGCTATGCTTGAACTAATAGCTTTTGTTTGACTAACTGCCTTGTCTTTTAGCGTTGTCAATTTGTGTAGCTTAGACATATTACCCTCCGTTCGCACTTTCTTTTATTTCTAAAATTAGTCTATTATTTAATTTTTTCACCAAAAAAAGACAAGCAGGCATAATGCCGCTTGTCTTTACTTTATCATAGTGCTATAAATATGGGCAACCTTTACAGGCGTTCTAAAAGATTAAGATTTTTTTAGAATTGCCATTAACTCAGTATATTCAGCGTCAGTTAAGTACTGTGCAAGTATTTGCTGAGTGTCCAAAAGTTCCTTCTCTGATAAGCCATCTTCTAAATATAAGGAGATTGTTTGCCATTGATCTGCAGGTATTTTTTCGACTATTAGCTCTAGTAATCGTTCCTTTTCAGTATCAGTCAAACCACTTTTTGTTTCACCTAGTTCATTTTTACTAATCTCTACCTGTTCTTCCATTTCAACTGGTGCTAATACTTCAACAGCATCCTGCTCTTCTTCTGTATCTTCTAGCTGCTCATAGGCTTCACTCGGCTTTGCTTCTTCATTATCTAATTTATCTAAGCCAGATACACTAATGTCTTGCTCCTTACTTTTTGCTTGTTCTAAATCTGTATCATTATATCCCCATAAGTAGCCTAGCACGCCTGAATATATGACTGGCTCGACCTCTAAAGGAATTTCATATTCTTCTAAAATAGATTGAACTACACTTGTAATGATTAAGCCGCTTAGCCATAGGGTAAGCATAACTGTAAGTACAACTGTTGCTAGCGTTTTACCTAACCAAATTAATATTTTTGTTCCCATTTGCTTCACTCCTTCTTTCTCCTATTATGGACAAAAGAATAGTGTTACAAACCAAAAAATAAAAGCTTACTAGATTTAAATCTAATAAGCTTTTTTAATGATATTAAACGTATATAGGTACGAGCTGGTTCGTTTGCTCACGGTTTCTTCCAACAGAGAAAATAGCAATTGGAATACCCGTTAATTCTGAAATACGCTGTACATAGTTACGAGTTGTCTCAGGTAGCTCCTCTAAAGATTTTACCTGTGTAATATCTTCATGCCAGCCTGGTAGAACCTCGTACACTGGTTCACATTGTGCAATAGCCTTTAAACTTGGTGGGTAGTGTGTAATAAGCTCACCCTTATACATATATCCTGTACAAATTTTCACCTCATCTAAACCTGTTAAAACATCTAGAGAGTTTAGAGATAAGCCTGTAATCCCACTTACGCGTTTTGCATGTCTTACTACTACCGTATCAAACCAACCAACACGACGTGGTCTACCCGTTACTGTTCCATATTCGAATCCTTTTTCACGAATATATTGACCAACCTCATTATCTAATTCCGTAGGGAATGGACCGTCACCAACACGTGTTGTATAAGCCTTTGCAACACCTATAACTTGATTAATTTTTGACGGTCCTACGCCTGAACCAATACAAACGCCACCTGCTGATGGATTAGAAGAAGTAACATATGGATATGTGCCCTGGTCTATATCAAGCATAACACCTTGAGCACCCTCAAATAGTACCTTTTTCTGTTCATCAATTGCATGATTTAACACTACTGAAGTATCACATACATAAGGACGTAAAACCTCTGCATACTGTAGATATTCATCAATAATAGCGTCAATATCTAGTGGCTCACCACCGTATACTTGCTGGATAATATGATTTTTTTCTGCACCAACTAATTTTACACGCGCTGTAAATTCTTCGGCATCCATTAAATCAGCCATACGAATACCACTTCTTGAAGCTTTATCCATATAACATGGCCCAATGCCTTTACGAGTTGTACCAATTTTATTGTCACCTTTACGGTCTTCCTCAAGTGCATCTAAAACTAAGTGATAAGGCATAATAATATGTGAACGATCACTTACTTTTAGATTTTCTGTAGAAAAGCCATTTTCATGAATATAATTTATTTCTTCTATTAGTGCCTTTGGATTGATAACCATCCCGTTACCAATTACACTTATTTTATTCTCATTAAAAATACCAGATGGGATCATGGTAAGCTTATATTTTTTATTATTAATCAATATTGTATGTCCAGCATTATTACCACCTTGATAACGTGCTACAACGTCAGCACCCTCAGCTAAGAAGTCAGTAATTTTACCTTTTCCTTCGTCGCCCCATTGTGTTCCTACAACTACTACTGTTGACATGTGTAAACCCTCCATGTGAAGCTTTAGCTTCACTTTAGTCTCAAAAACCACATCTTTTATTTTATCAAATCAGCTATAACACGTCAAAACTTTTTTGCGAACATTAATTTAATAATCATCAAATAATGTTCGTGTTTTTATTTGTTTTTTCAAATATATGCTTATTATTACTGTTTTTCCTCTTATTAATTCATTATTTTTACGATCTAACACGAAAATAGTGCAAACATTTGGTTTTATTGTGCAAACCCATTTTTTATAAAGAAAAAGCGACCAAGAAGATTAACCTCTTAGTCGCTATTCTATTAACCGACCTCTTGATGAGTGCGGTCATAATTGACGAATTTATTAAAGTTTTTCAAGAACACAAGCTCAACAGTACCAACGGGACCATTACGCTGCTTAGCAATAATGATTTCGATAATGTTTTTCTTCTCAGATTCCTTATCATAGTAGTCATCACGATAAAGGAAGGAAACGATGTCAGCATCCTGCTCAATTGAACCTGATTCACGTAGATCCGACATCATTGGACGTTTATCCTGACGCTGCTCTACACCACGGCTAAGCTGTGATAGTGCAATAACAGGCACTTCAAGCTCACGAGCGATCATTTTAAGCGTACGTGAAATTTCTGATACTTCCTGTTGTCTATTTTCACCAGCTTTGCCTCGCCCCTGAATAAGCTGTAAATAGTCAATTAATATCATGCCAAGTCCGCGTTCCTTCTTCAAACGACGGCATTTAGCTCTAATATCAGCAACCGTAATACCTGGTGTATCATCAATATATATTTCAGCCTCAGACAATGCACCAATAGCCATGGTCAGCTTCTCCCAATCATCTACCTCAAGATTACCAGTACGCATACGAGTCGCATCAACATTCGCTTCGGCACAAACCATACGTTGAACAAGCTGAGCAGCGGACATCTCGAGACTAAATATCGCAACGGTTTCCTTTGCTCTAACGCCTACATTTTGTGCAATATTTAACGCAAATGCAGTTTTACCTACAGAAGGACGTGCCGCAACAATGATTAAGTCACTACGCTGGAACCCTGCTGTCATACGGTCTAAATCTACAAAGCCTGATGGTATCCCCGTAGTCCCTCCACGATTATTGTAAAGAAATTCGACCTTCTCGAATACTTCCATCACGACGTCTCGTATTGAAACAAAGCCTGTACTAGAACGTCGATTAGAAATTTCAAGAATGCGCTTTTCAGCATCTCCAAGTAATAAAGCAACATCATCAGAGCTTGCATAGCCTTCCGTTACAATATTGGTAGCTGTACGAATAAGTCGACGCAGCATAGATTTCTCTTCAACAATTTGAGCGTAATACTCAACGTTTGCTGCTGTTGGTACGGAGTTCGCTAGCTTTGCTAAATAACTTACTCCTCCAATTTCCTCGAGCTGACCTTTATTTTGTATATGTGCTGTTAAAGTGACTAAATCAATTGGTTGATTCTTTTCACCAAGTTCAATCATAGCCTCAAAGATGATCTGATGGGCAGTATGATAGAAATCTTCACTTTTTACGCGTTCCATTGCTGAAATAAGCGCTTCTGGCTGCAGTATTGCTGCACCAATAACGGCCTGTTCAGCCTCCATATTTTGCGGTGGTACACGATCAAACATAGCTTCTGTATTCATGCCCAAATCCCTCTTTTCTAGCTACTTACTTTATTCCTCAGTTACTTGTACCTTGATCGTTGCTTTTACCTCTGGATGCAGCTTAACAACGAGTTGTGTAGTGCCTAATGTACGAATCGCATCATTAAGCTCGATTTTACGTTTATCAATTTTATGACCTAAAGCTGCAAGTGCTTCAGCAACTTGCTTAGATGTGATCGCACCAAATAAACGACCACCCTCTCCTGCTTTTGCTTTAATTTGGATGTTTAACTCTTCTAGTTTTTTTCCTAATTCGATCGCATCTTGCTTCTCTTGCTCTTTACGTTTAACTTCAGACTTTTTTTGAGCCTCTAATGTTTTAACATTACCCTCAGAAGCGATTTTAACTAAATTTTTAGGCAATAGGAAATTACGAACATATCCTTCTGACATTTCTTTAATTTCGCCTTTTTTGCCTTGACCCTTAACGTCTTGTAAAAAGATTACTTTCATTGAAATAACCCCTCTTCTTCATCTATTTGTTGTAGAACATCGCGTAACCGCTGTGTCGTTTCAGCGACCGTTCCTTCTAGCTGTACAGCAGCATTAGTCAAATGACCGCCGCCGCCTAATTTCTCCATAATAACTTGCACATTAATTTGTCCTAAAGAACGGGCACTAATAGTAATTATACCATCTTGTCTCTCTGCAATGACAAATGACGCAAAAATATCAGATATTGTAAGCAATGTATCTGCTGCCTTAGCAACGATAAGCTGCGATTTAACTTGAGCTTTATCAAAAGAGGCAATCGCAATATGGTTATGAACGATGGTTGTATACTTAATAATTTCTGCTTTATTCAAATATTCAGCTAAATTCTCCTGCATCATATGCTGTATGATTTGTGGATCTGCACCATTACGTCTTAAAAAGGAGGCTGCCTCGAATGTTCGAGCACCAGTACGTAATGTAAAGTTTTTCGTATCTATCGTAATACCAGCTAGTAATGAGGTTGCCTCTTTAAAATCTAATGATATACGGTCATGTATATATTGTAACAGCTCCGCCACAAGCTCACATGTTGATGAAGCGTATGGCTCTAGATAGATTAAAGTTGCCTGTGATAAAAACTCTTCACCACGTCTATGATGATCAATAACGACAAGCTTATCCGTTTGAATTAAGCGAGGTTCAGCAAGCATCGACGCTTTATGTGTATCAACTACAACTGATAATGTTTGTGAATTTATTAAGTTTAATGCTTGATCAGGCGTAATAAAGCCTTCATATAGCTTTTCATCCTCTTCGATGAACCTCATCATTCTATCTATTGAGGGGTTTATGCCTTCAATAACGATATACGCCTCTTTATTGAATAATCGAGCTGCTTTTAGTACACCAATAGCTGCCCCAATAGAATCCATATCGGGCACACGATGGCCCATTATTAAAACATTCGAGCTCTCTTTAATTAAATCACGTAATGAATGTGCAATAACACGAGCACGCACCTTAGTGCGTTTTTCAACTGCATTAGATTTTCCACCGTAGAAGGTTTGTCGTGTACCAAATTTAACAGATACCTGATCTCCACCTCTACCTAATGCAATATCTAAGCTTCTTTGCGTCCACTGACCAAGCTCGATCGTGCTTTCTGCTCCCGCTGCAAAGCCAATACTTAACGTTACAGGAATGCGCTGGTCACTTGTTAGCTCACGAACTTCATCTAGTATGTCAAATCTAGATTGCTCCATTAATCTTAATGTGCTCTGATCTGTAATGAGTAAAAAACGATCTGAGTTAAGACGCTTAAGTAGTAGTTCATATTTTGATGACCATTCCGTAATTTGTGTTGTTACCTTTGATAACAATAACGAACGCTGCTGATCATCTAGTCCTTGTGCAACCTCTTCCAGATTATCAATCATTAAAATACCTAATGCGATACGTTCATTATCGTACTTCTTCTCAAGCTCCCATTGCTCTGTTATATCGAAAATATAGACAATACGCTCCTGCTGTCGATGAATTAGCTTTAATGTGCGCTGATGAACATGAGCAATAATAGGCTGATCCTTATCCTTCGTATGAGATAAAGACGGTATAAAGCGTGTTAGCACCTCACCTTGCAGCTGCTCCTCTTCAAAGAGCTGAGCAACAAACGGATTATGCCACTCAATCTCATAATTTTCTTGATAAAGCACAATACCAAAAGGTAATTCCTGTACAATATCAACTCCACTTTTTTTGAAGCGGTAGCTCAATGTATTAACATAATTTTTAAAATCTTGACGGAAGGCTCTCTCAGCCATAATAAGATATATAGCTAAAGCTATCGTTAATACACCAGCAATGGTACATAGCAAAATTGAATAAAAGCCCAGTATTGTAGTAAATACGAGCATTAAAAATAAAGCTATATATGCATGATAACCGTGCCATCTTTTTGAAATAAAATTAGGCATATGATTTCGCTCCTGAACAGAATGTTACTTCTTTGTTATTCGTTTTCTTAAATTAAATGCTATATCAATAATACCGACTATACTAAACAACGGAATTATTAGTATTGGAAATGCAATAAGAATAGGAACTATTTTGGGCCATTTATAATGATCCGCTAAATAGAAGAACAACCCTATTGCTTGCACCGTAAACGCAAAGCTAAGTGCTGGTACGATATTAAGAACAGCAATCGTAAAGAAACCAGAGTTCGTAACATCAATCATTAGCTCAATAAAGTAAAATACAAAATAAATAAAGATAAATTTGCGAGGAATATTCCAATCCTTTGCTTGTGGAAAAGCCTTTACCTCTACACCGTACTTAGCACCTATTCTTCTTGCGACATAATGAGAACAGATAACGATGAAAAGCGCCATCATTCCCATTGCTAGCGGAACTAAATTTAACATTGTAGAGACCATGCTCTCCACCATTTCAGGTGTGAATGCTGAAGATAGCATACTTCTCTTTCCTAAAAGCTCATACTGCGTTTGTAACAGCGTTTTAAACTGATTAATTAAGGATAAACTAAACAAGCGTTCAAGCAGCATCAAGCTGATCATAAATAGTAAAAGAACGATGGCTGTTACATAAGGAACAATTTTTGTGGATGGCATTTTTCTTAAATACATTTCACCTAAAACTATGCTTGGGATGAGTGAAACTATTCCTAAAAATAGCATAGCAGCAGGGTCGACAAGTAAAGCTGCAAGCAGCCAGACCGTCGCGATACATCCAATAAATACTTTTCTATTAACGACAGTGTATAATACCGTATTTGGTACAAATATAAATAACATCGCTAATACATTCAAACCAGGTATAGCAAACATGATGAGCATGATCAAAGATAGCAAGCTCCACAGTACTGGTTTTAATAAAACTTTCATGTATTCACCTCTAAAATGTGCACTAAAGTATCAATTTGAACTATACTACATTATAGCATAAATGAAAATGAGTAAGTTTAATGCTTAAATATGCTTCGTTATCATCTTTATAAGCTTATCGATTACTACTATAGCATGCTCAAATCAGTTGTTTCTCATGTCACAATTTGTTATGGTGAAATTAGCTTGCAATTTATTGTATTTAAAGGACGGATGTAACTAATGGTTAAAAAACAATTTATTGTTATCGGATTAGGACGATTTGGCTTTAACCTCACGACGACATTAATTCATAATGGACATGAAGTTTTAGCCGTAGATAAAGACAATGAGCTGGTGCAAAATATTGCTCAAATTGCGACACATGCGGTTTGTGCAGATTGTACAGATGAGGTTGTTTTAGCAGAGCTTGGAGTTAGTAACTTTACTCATGCAGTTGTAGCGATTGGAGATGATCTTCAATCTAGTATTATGACAACATTACTTTTAAAAGAATTAAAGGTTCCTTATGTTATAGCAAAAGCACAAGATTTAAAGCATGGCACCGTATTAAAAAAAATTGGTGCAGACCAAATTATTTATCCTGAGCGTGATATGGCTATTCGTTTAGGTAATCAGCTTTCTTCCTCGAGCTTAATTGACTACATAGAATTATCCGATGAATATAACTTAGTTGAAATGTATGCTCCAAAAGCTATGTACGGCTTATCACTACAAAAGCTCAATATTCGAGCTAGATTTGGCTGTACGATTTTAGCCATTAAATCTGATGCTGGTATGAATATTTCTCCTCGTGCCGAGGACGCCATTAAAGAAGGAGATATTTTATTAATAATAGGCAGCGATGCAGATATTAATCAATTGGAGATGCACTATGATCGTAAAGTCAAATAACGAAACTCAAGGATTTGGGTATTTACAGAAAAAAACATTTAGCCCACCCCAGCTCATTATTTTAATATTTTTTACGCTCATTTTTATAGGCTCTATTTTGTTGATTTTACCCATTTCAAGCTCTACTGGTGAATCTATTGGACTGATGAATGCTGTTTTTACAGCCATATCTGCTGTATGCGTGAACGGATTAACTATTATTAACATTGGTGAGGATCTATCCTTTTTCGGACAAGTTATCATTATGCTGCTTGTACAAATCGGTGGTTTAGGCTTTATGAGTCTTAGTGTGATGATTGCCATTGTATTAGGAAAAAAAATAGGCTTAAAGGAACGTTTATTAATTCAACATACTACTCAAGCAGCATCAGCTCAAGGCTTAGTTAAACTAAGCATCTACATTATTACGATTGTGTTAACATTTGAGCTAATTGCCACATTAATATTAACTTTACACTGGCAATCTGCACTTGGCTTTGAGCGAGCTTTGTTTGAAGCTTTTTTCTATTCGATATCCGCCTTCAATAATGCTGGCTTTGCTTTACAAGATATCGGTTTAGTCTCACATGTTGGTGATCCAGTAGTTAATTTGACCTTAACAACACTTATTATTGCAGGTGGCTTAGGCTATATCGTTATAGTCGAGCTTATCCGAAAGCGAAACTGGAAAACGCTTAGTCTACATAGCAAAATTGTTATTAGTGCATCTATTGCAATCACGCTTATAACGTTTACTGTTATCTTTTTACTTGAAAGCTTAAACGTCAATACATTTGGTCATCTTTCAACTGGTGAACGTATACAGGCTGCTTGGTTTCAAAGTATAGTTCCTCGTAGTGCCGGCTTCAACACCATTGATATATCAGCCTTATTACCCGCTACCCAATTTATAATGATTATCCTTATGTTCATTGGAGCTGCATCTGGAGGCACAGGTGGTGGCGTAAAGATAAACACGATAGTTGTGCTTATGCTCGCTACACTCGCTACATTTAGAGGCGGCGGCCAAGTTAAAGCCTTTAAACGTGGGATTGCGATAGACTCTATACTACGTGCTTTAGCTGTCGTTATAAGCTCCTTACTATGTGTTGTGCTTATCACTTTACTGCTTACCTTAACGGAAAACTTAAATGACTATTCCTTTATAACTATATTATTTGAAGCAACATCTGCCTTTAGCACAACAGGCTTATCTCTAGGGCTTACAAAATTTTTATCTGATCCAGGTAAGGTGATCATTGCGATTACGATGTTTATTGGACGACTTGGTCCATTAACACTCGCTTATGCTCTTGCCCACCGCAAAAGTAATACACGTATGACCTATCCGAATGACAATATTATGATTGGTTAATAGTAAAAGCTCGCTATGTCCTATCCTTTTTATTAACTGAGGAAAGTTACATTAAGCGAGCTTTTATAATATTATCGAATGTTTAAGATAGGCATGAAGCTGGGCTTTATTTAGATTAACCCCTAAACCTGGTTGCTTTGGAACCTTAATTTTACCTTCGTTTACAGTTACAGCAGGCTTAATAATATCATGCTCCCAATATTTTTCAGATGCCGATATATCCCCTGCAATCGTAAACTGTGCCATTGAAGCTAATACGATATGATGAATACGTCCTATGCCCGTTTCAAGCATACCACCTACCCAAAGCGGAATTTGATGAGCCTTACACAAATCATGTATTTTTACGCTTTCTGTTAAGCCTCCTACACGACCAAGCTTGATATTAATAATCTTACAGCTTTTAAGCGTAATGGCTAATCTTGCATCCTCATAGCTATGTATGCTTTCATCTAAGCATATGGGCGTACTAATATGCTGCTGTAAAATCTGATGGTCTAAAAAATCAGTCTCACCAAGAGGCTGCTCAATCATCATAAGTTGATACTGATCGAGTCGTTTTAATAGCTCGATATCGTTTAAGGTATACGCAGAGTTAGCATCCACCATTAGAGGTAATGAAGGATATTTATCTCTTATAGCTGAAATGATTCGCTCATCCATATTCGGCTTAATTTTTATTTTATAGCGTTTATAGCCAAATTGCTGATATTGCTCAATTTGCTTAACTATTTGCTTTATATCCTCACTCAATCCTAATACAACGCCAACATCAATTTGCTCTCTCGTTCCACCAATGAGCTGAGAAATTGTTTTATTTTGCTGCTGACTATAAATATCCCACAGTGCCATCTCTACGCCTGCTTTTGCAAAATTATGACGCTTAATCCATTTAATCGATTCTGCAAAGTGACTAGGTGATTGCCAAGGCTGGCCTTTTAAAAAGGGTATAATACTTCGTTTAAGCACAGCTACTTCTGTTTCAACAGTTTCTTCTGTATACCAAGGATCAGCAAAGGCTTCGCACTCACCATAGCCGACAAGTCCATCCACCGTTATAAGCTCGACAATTAAAGTGTTTCTTATCTTATACACGCCCTGTGAGGTAGCAAAGGCTGACTTTAATGGAAGCTCAAGCTCATACAACTGTACTTTATCTATTACAATCATCCAATCACCTCACATTTTTCTTAAAAGCGTGGCAAGCTCTCTACGAAGTAATTTATTTGAAGCATTTCGAGGGAGCTGGTCTACAAAATAAAGGTACTTTGGCCATTTATATTTCGCTAATCTATGCTGTAAAGACTCAGATATTTTGCCCTTTATTGTAGCCTCACCAAACTTACTTTTATCAGCTAACGCTGCTTCAGTTAATACGATATAGGCTGCACCAACATAACCCCAAATGTCATCCTCTACACTTGTAACTCCTGCATCTAATACATACTCATGAGCAAGTAGCGCTGCCTCAATTTCTGCTGGATAAACATTTTCTCCTCCTGAAACAAACATATCCTTGCGTCGATCAAGCACATATAAAAAGCCTTCCTCGTCTAAATAGCCAACGTCTCCTGTATTAAGCCATCCGTTAACAAAGGAGGTTGCATTTGCTTCAGGTCTATTAAGGTAGCCTTTTGTAACCTGAGCTCCATGCACATATATATCTCCAGCTTCATTTGGCTCACAAACACGGTCATCATTCATAATTTTTAAATCTGCTTGAAATAGTGGCTTTCCTGCAGAGCCTAGCTTAGATAGCATATAAGCCGGTGGTAGGGTTACGATTTGTGCAGCGGTTTCGGTCATGCCGTACGTCTGAACAACAGGAATATGTTTAGCCACGCAAGCCTCTAGTAAGGGCTTGGGTGCAGGACCACCGCCAAGCAGCATACAGCGAAACTGATTAGGATAACTTTTTTCTCCTAGCTGCTGCAGCATTCTAGCTAACATATTGCTTACAACTGACATAATTGTGATGCCTTGATTCATAATGGCATCATTAGCTGCTTTTTCATCAAACTTATCCAGCACAACAACTCGCATACCATAAATAACACTTCTCATTAAAATAGAAAGTCCACTAATATGGAACATTGGTGCAGCAAGTAGCCAGCAATCCTCCTCTGATAGACCAAGATTTAAGGCTGAGCCTATTGCACTTGTCCAATGGTTATTGGCGCTTATGAGTACACCTTTTGGTGTACCAGTAGTACCGGATGTATACATAATTGTTTGGATTGCATCCAAATCAACCGTGCTTTCAAGCATATCCTCTTGCTGCTGAGTCTGCTTAAGCTTCATAAGTGCTTGGAGCTCAATACTCTTTAATTGTAGTGCTGTAAACTGAGCATGCTTTTGCTCATCCATTAAATGAGAGGCATAAATGAGTAGGCTGACATTCGCGTCTTTAAGCTGAAACGCTTGCTCATAGGCTGACAAACGAGGGTTTAATGGTAAAAAAATCGCACCCACATAATGAAGTGCGTGCACGATTTCTACAACAGCAATGTCGTTGCTACTAACACAAGCAACGACATCACCTTTTTTTATATGTAGAGCCTTTAGCTTTAACGCCAGTGCTCTTGCTCTCTTTCTCAGCTCTATAAAGGTCAGTACTTGGTCACCCATTTGCACGGCAATACGTTGAGGCGTAAGTAAGCTACGCTTTTCCAACCATAGTGGCATAGACATGAGTTAAACCTTCCTTTCCTATAGTGCATATTTTTTAAGGGAAACGAGGGAATTGTTTAAAGTCAGGCTTTCTTTTTTCTTTGAAAGCATCGCGACCTTCTTTTGCTTCATCTGATGTATAGTAAAGCAATGTCGCATCACCAGCTAATTGCTGAATACCAGCTAAACCGTCTGTATCTGCATTAAATGCTGCTTTTAAGAAGCGTAATGCCATTGGACTATTTGCTAGCATTTCTTGACACCATTTCACCGTTTCAATTTCTAGCTCCTCTAAAGGTACAACGGTATTAACTAGGCCCATATCTAATGCTTGCTGAGCATCATATTGACGACATAGGTACCAAATTTCACGTGCCTTTTTATGACCGATAATGCGTGCTAAATAGCCAGCACCATAACCGCCATCGAAGCTACCAACCTTAGGTCCTGTTTGACCAAAGCGAGCATTTTCTGCAGCGATTGTAAGATCACATACGATATGTAATACATGTCCACCGCCGATAGCATAGCCTGCTACCATTGCAACTACTGGCTTAGGAATAGTACGAATTAATCGTTGTAAATCAAGCACGTTTAAACGTGGGATACGGTCTTCACCTACATAACCACCATGACCACGTACTTTTTGGTCGCCACCAGAGCAGAATGCTAAATCGCCAGCACCTGTTAAAATAATAACGCCAATATCTGCATCATCACGTGCTATAGCAAATGCATCGATTAGCTCCATAACCGTTTTTGGACGGAATGCATTACGCACTTCCGGACGGTTAATCGTAATTTTAGCTATACCCTCGTATGTCTCATAAATAATATCTTCATAATTTTCATTACTACGTACCCAAGGTACTGCTTGCTTGATTGTTGACATATGACACCTTCCTTATCTGTTAATGTGTTGTTCTAACGCTTTAGTGACTAGAGATAAAAATGCAGCTGGCTGCTCTAAATGAACATTATGGCCAGCCTCTGGAACTACGTGTAATTGTGCAAGTTTAAACTGTTCCTTCATCTTCTCGCCTATATGCACATATTTCTTATCTAGCTCTCCAGCTATTAATGTGACAGGAATGCTTAGCTGTCCAAGATCGTTCCAGTAGCTTGGCTGTCTACCTGTACCTAATCCACGTAAGCTATTTGCAAGGCCTAAGCATGAATTTTTCAAGCGTTCTTTGTTTATATTTTGCTGAATTTCATCTGGAAGCAATTTTTGTGAGTTAAATAAAGTGATATTGCTCCAATATTGAGCGAACCAATCGATACCTTTTTGCTCAATATAACCTGCAAGCTGTTCATCTGACTTAATTCTCTGTTCACGCTCGTCTACTAGATCTAGACCAGGAGATGAGCTTTCCAATATTAGCTTATTCACCATTTTAGGATAGCGAATTGCAAACGATAAGGCAACCCTACCTCCCATAGAATAACCAACTAATCGTATAGATTCAAGCTCAAGCTGCTTACATATAAAATTTAGATCCTCCGTCGTATTCTCCATCGCATATCGACTACTATCACTTGGAGCATCTGTTAATCCATGACCAAGTAAATCTATGGTAATAATCTTATATTGGGCTTGTAATGATTGCTTAATAAGCTTCCATGATGAGCTGCTTCCCGTAAAACCGTGAAGGAATACAACTGGTTCTCCATCCCCATCAACCTGAACATTGTAGTTTACACCATCATGTACACGTATATACATCCTTTAACCTCGCGATGCTATATATTTTGATAGCCAACTAGAAAGCTTCGGCCAAATTTGACGATGTAGCATGACGTTTTGATTTCGGTTAGTCGGTATTTCAATCACTTGTAAGCCACCAGCTTGTCTTGCTTGTTTATAACTATTAGCAAAGTCTGTCCAGCTAGCCACACGACTAAATTGCCCCTCATACATTTTTACTACATGCTCATAGTTTAAGCCTATTGGAGTACCAAACAAGGACTCAAAATGCTTAGGTTCATTGGCTTGAGGTAAGAACGAAAATATACCTCCGCCATCATTATTAATGACGACTATTGTAATATCTAGTCCATGTAGCTTACTTGATAGTAGCCCGTTTAAGTCATGGTAAAAAGACAAATCACCAATTAATAGCGTAACATGCTGCTTTGCACAAACTGCAGCCATTCCCATTGCAGTCGAGGTCAAGCCATCTATTCCATTAGCACCTCTATTGGCATACAAACGGTGCGGAGTTTGAGATAATCGATAAAACGTATCTACATCGCGTATAGGCATCGAATTACCTATAAATAAAATATCATTTTCATGCATTAATTGCTGTAGCTCGGCAACGACTCGACCTTCAAAAAGCTCTCCATTATGACTTGCAAATGCCTCATCATTTAAAATCGTCGCTGTTATTTCTTGAATCGATAACCAATCCTGTAGCCATTGGCTCTCTTCTCTTTGATAATCCTGCTTAGTAAAGCGGTCCACCCATGCCTCTAATGCTAGTCTCGGGGTTGCTTGTACATAATGTGAAATTAATAACGTAGGATCACGCCAACCAGCATCATCAATAACAATATGCTCTGCCTCAGCGTAGCGATTCATATATTGTAGCAATGGTTTAGAAACCGGCATTGCTCCCATACGAATAAATAATGTAGGCTTTAAATAATTTACCGCATCCTCTATACGTAAAAATGAATCGTACGCTGAAACTAAGCTTGTCGTAATATTTCGTCCACTTCTCATATTAGATAGCGGGTCCACGAGTACAGGATAGTTTAGACGTTCTGCAAATGCTAGTACATGCTCAAGCAATGCATCATCACTTTGCGGTCCAATGACGATTATCCCATTTTCATGTGCCTTCATATAATCTGCTAACTGTTCAATAACTGCTTCTGAAGGCTTTACTTCACCTCTACTCGTTAAGGTATTACTCACAATTTCGTTATGCTTTGATTTCTTATCTAATGCAAACAGCTGTGGATGAGATAAATTTGGCATTAAAGGCTCACGTAATGGGAAGTTCAAATGAACAACACCCGCTGGTACTGTTAACGCCGTATGAACCGCTCTAGCTGCCATAACACGTGCATGCTTTAGCATTGTTGTACTATGCTCAGGCAGTGGCATCTCCATAAACCATTTCGCATGTGAACCGTATAGCCCTAATTGATCAATCGTTTGCGGTGCACCTACATCACGCAGCTCATGCGGTCTATCTGCAGTCAATACAATTAAAGGAACGCGAGATAAATTCGCCTCTGCAACTGCAGGCATATAATTGGCTGCAGCTGTACCAGAGGTACATAATAAAGCGACAGCTTCTCCAGTTAACTTAGCTATACCTAAAGCAAAAAAACCAGCTGAACGCTCATCTATTTGAAGCCAAACTTTTAAATTTGGATGCTCTGCCGCAAGAACAGCTAGCGGTGTAGAACGGGAGCCTGGGCTAATAACAATATGCTTAACTCCTGATCGATAGAGTTCATCAACAAATGATCCTAAATATAAGGAAAGATGCTCATTATTCATCATTTATACACCTCAAGCCTTTTGTTTTAATGCTTGTAATGCAGCTAGCATCGGTCTAAATTTTAATTTTGTCTCGTGATATTCACTTACTGGATCAGAATCTCCAACAACCCCACAGCCTGCAAATAAATAAGCTATATTTCCTTTCACGACACCAGAACGAATGGCAACAACAAACTCACCATCCATTTCCTTGTTTAAGTAACCAATCGGAGCAGCATACCAACCACGATCCATATATTCAAGCTCTTTAATTTTTTCTATCGCCTTATGTCTTGGCATACCACCAAGAGCAGGTGTAGGATGTAATGCTTCAACTGCATTTAACAAGGTTGCTGTTGATTTAGCATGTCCACTAATCGGTGTCGCTAAGTGCTGTAAATCCTTTAGCTTCATTATAATAGGTCCATCAGGTGCATCAACCGTTTCGCATAAGCGCTGCATTTCACCTTTTATCATATGTACTGCTAACATATGCTCATGTAGATTCTTTCCATCCTTGGCTAAGAAACTACTTAAATCATGATCCTCTATAGGGTTCGTGCCTCGCGCAATCGAGCCTGCAAGTGACAAGGTTAATAATTCTGTGCCTTGTCGACGTATTAATCGTTCGGGCGTCGCACCTAAGAAACAGCTCTCACCACGCTCTATCGCAAAAACATATGTATTTTGCTGATCGACCAATAAATGTCTTAATGCCTTTACAGTATCAATGGATTGATGATGCTCTAATCTAAGCGGACGAGCTAAAACAACCTTTTCAAGCTCACCTGAGTTAATCGCATCAGTTGCCTTTTTAACGGCATCCATAAAATCAGATGGGCGAATCTCTTCTATTAATAAGTCATCATCCTGCTCACTTATAAGCGGATTTAACAATGTGCATTTATTAAAGTCAAAATAATACATCTCAGGAGTCCAGTTTGTACGCTTATCTATTAAAGTGTTTACAGTTAGCCACGCTTTTCCTTTTGTAACTGTAAGCATATATTTCGGTACAACAAAGCTAGTATGGGCATAATCACTCCACACTTCTGTCTTTTCTCCGTCTTGGTCAAAAGAATATCCACCGAATAACAGCGGGCCTGTATAGCTAGGACTATTAGCTGTTACATACGCGTCCTCCATCATGCTCTGCCATTTGTGATGAACATTGAGATATCGATTTTCAACTTGCTCATTAAGCTCTATTTTGCAAGCCTCTCCTAAGCCTACATAGGAAAGCTCTCTTCCTGGCTCAGACCAAAAAAATCTTTGACCTTTATATGTATGTTTATTATATGAATAAAAGGCTGGTAAATCCTTAAATTGGGCTTCTGTAACAAAGCTTAAAAGCACTTGTTTATCATATAAGTTACACTTTTTAATTGCTTCTTCAAATAATGTATAAAATTGCTGTTCTGAACGACTATAAGCCACGTTATTCATCCTCGCCATAACCTTGCCTCTTTTTATTAATCAAGAATACACTTCTACCAAACTACAGTCAACTTAATACCATTTATATAGGATTGACACCATTATGAAGTTATCCTAAACTTAAACCGATATTTAACAATAATTCATTAGTAAAGGTGCGTAATTATGCAATCTATAAATCCTCCGCCAATTAAAGAAAATTCAAATGTATGGTGGCGTCTTATGCGACCTCATACATTAACGGCATCATTTGTTCCGGTTTTTCTAGGCTCTGCACTCGCTTTATATGAAAACAGATTAGATATTTCCTTATTTTTAGCCATGCTTTTAGCTTCATTACTTATACAAGCCGCAACAAATATGTTTAATGAATATTTTGATTACGTACGCGGTCTAGATAATGAACAATCTGTTGGTATTGGTGGAACTATTGTTCGAGATGGTGTATCACCGAAGTTTATTCGTAATCTTGCTTATACTTTTTATAGTATTGCTGTACTACTAGGTGTATATATATGTTTAGAGAGCTCCTGGTGGGTTGCATTAATCGGCACAATTTCAATGGCAGTTGGCTATTTTTATACTGCTGGACCTTTGCCAATCGCTTATACCCCTCTTGGAGAGCTATTCTCTGGCTTTTTCATGGGACCTGTTATTATTATGATTACTTATTATATACAAACAGACTCATTCTCTTGGAGTGCTTTCTATATAAGTATTAGTGTAGGTATATTCATCGGTGCCATTAATATGTCTAATAATATTCGAGATCTTGATGGTGATAAAGAAGGTGGACGTAAAACTTTAGCCATTTTGCTTGGACGTCCAAAAGCAGTTCAATTTTTAGCTATTCTCTTTATCATCTCTTATTTATGGATTATCTTTTTAATTATAACAAATCATGCACCAATTTGGGCGTTACTCGTATTAATTAGTGTACCTAAAGCAATAGAAGCCATTAAATTGTTTAAAGGTAAAACGGTCGCAATTGAAATGATGCCTGCTATGAAAGCAACTGCACAGCTCAATACTGTATTTGGCTTTATATTAACTATAGCTTTAATTATTGGTTTTCTCACATCCTAATTTATAAGGAGTGTTAACAAATATGGATACAAAAAATACAATTATTGAGCTACTTGGCATTGAAACGAT
>Ga0182742_1001222_pt1 | contig 34292 bp, 34 predicted proteins | sample eDN5th37CBELigMG_FD_128880 | JGI IMG/M metagenome (GOLD analysis project Ga0182742, IMG submission 128880) | Enriched Miracle-Growth compost microbial communities from Emeryville, California, USA - eDNA 5th pass 37_C BE-Lig MG (version 2)... ... | reverse complement strand
TTCGCCAACGAACCGACGCGAGTCCCCACACAAATTATCTGTTTCAGTTTTTAAAGAGCGTCACCGGTGCGCTGGGCTTCGGTGTCCGCCGTCACACTTTCGCGTGAGGCAGAAGCGGAACTGTAAGCGGCTTCGTTCGTTTCGTCAACCCCTCGCTTTTAACTTCGAGGTGTCGACGGCGACTCGACCAGCTTCTTCGCAACCTGTTTTTCAACTCGGTATCCGTAGCGAAGGCGGCGCATCTTACTGTCTCGGCTGGTTCCGTCAACCCCCTCGAAACTATTTATCTTCGAGGTGTTGGCGGCCTGTCGAAACAGCTTCTTCGCAGCCCGTTTTTCAACCGGCGCCCGCTGCGAAGGGGGCGCATCTTACTGTGTGGTTTCTGGGCGTCAACACTCCTGCGTAGTTTTTTTTCGGTCGAGTTTTCAATGACCGAAGCACACTGATTTCGAGGCTGCGCGAGAGCTGTGTTTTGCAGCCGGCGCGTGAATTTGCAAGAGCAAAGACGCGACCTGGGACTAAATTTTTTAGCGGCAAGAATGCATGGAGACACTCACCGCTACGCCGTAGATCTGTTAGGCGTGGCCACCGCCATCCGACGCCAACTCGACGAGGCGAAGATCACCTCACCACGTCGAGCCACGCATGCTGAAGCGAGCTACTGCGCAGCTCGCACGACTTCGATGTAAGCGAAACCTCGCTTGCCGACCTGGAACAGTCGCGCCGGCCCGGGCTCGAGCGTCGTCTTGATGTCTTCGACCCGTTCGCCATCGATGCGGACCGCTCCCTGCTGAATCAGTCGATTCGCAGCGGAAGTGCTCTCCGCTAGGCCCGCCTGCTTGATGGCGGCCGCAACACCAATGCCCACTCCCTCGATCGTGAGCGTCTTTTTCTCGATGTTCTCGGGGATTTCCCGACGCTGACTGCGTGAGGAGAAGTTCTGTCTCGCCTGTTCGGCAGCCGCGGCGCCGGCAAAGCGCGCAGTGATCTCCATCGCGAGCTCGAATTTGATCTCCATCGGATTGCGCCCTTCGTCGATCTGCTGCCGCAGGCTGGCCAACTCGGCATTGGGTCGGAACGACAGCAAGTCGAAGTAGCGCCACATGAGATCGTCGGAGATCGACATGAGTTTGCCGAACATGCTGTCGGCCTCTTCATTGACGCCGATATAGTTGCCGAGCGACTTCGACATCTTGTTCACGCCGTCGAGGCCTTCGAGCAAAGGCATCGTGAGCACGATCTGCGGCTCCTGGCCGTACGCTTCCTGCAGCTGGCGCCCCATCAACAGATTGAACTTCTGATCCGTACCGCCGAGTTCGACATCGGCCTGCAGTGCCACCGAGTCGTAGCCCTGCACCAGCGGATACAGGAATTCGTGAATGGCGATGGGCTGGCCGCCTTTGTAGCGTTTGCTGAAATCGTCACGCTCCAGCATGCGAGCCACGGTGCTCCGGGCCGCCAGCTGAATCATGCCGGCCGAGCCGAGCTGGCTCATCCAGCGAGAGTTGAAATCGACGCGGGTCCGGGCCGGGTCCAGAATCTTGAAGATCTGCTCCTGGTAGGTCTTGGCGTTTGCCTGCACGTCCTCGGGAGTCAGTGGCGGCCGCGTGGCGTTGCGGCCGGACGGGTCGCCGATCAGCCCCGTGAAATCCCCGATCAAGAAAATCACGTCGTGGCCGAAATCCTGAAAGCGGCGCATTTTGTTGATCAGCACCGTATGCCCGAGATGCAGATCGGGCGCGGTCGGGTCGAACCCGGCCTTGATACGCAGCGGCCGACCACGCTTCAGCTTGGTCAGCAGCTCCGACTCCAGCAGGATCTCGCTGGCGCCTCGCTTGAGCTCGGAGAGTTGTTCATCTGCGCTGATTGCATCGGCGGAAAGCATCGGATTTCCAGCGTGCCGCGAAGGGCACGGTAATGATTGTGAGTTGGAATGCTTGCGCGACTTTAGTCGCTTCGGCCCGTTTCGGTCACGCCCGCAAAACGGCCCGGCGCGATTGTTCATCGCCGAACCGACGATGCCCAGGACCCAGGTCGGATCTTCGGCACCGGTTCATCGATTGAGTCAGTAGTTGACGCAGGCGCTTCGATTCTTCAAATTTGCGACTTGGTTCATTTATTTTAACTTATCTACGCAATGGCTATGCGCGAGTCCAGGCAATCGGCACAACTCGGTTTTCGCAAGGGATTCCAAGCCAATTCCAGCTCTGCCGCCCCCATTGCCCGGACCGCTTTCGACTACAAGCCCCAGTCCACTCGTAGCAGCAATCATGCGCGCTGGTTCGTTTCCGGGCTGGTGCTGCCGCTGATCGGCGGACTGATTGCGTATGGAGTCGCGACTCGCGACGGCTCGTTCCTGTCGCCTCGTCAACCGACGGTCAATCTGAACAATCTGCCGCCGATCGAGATCGCCGAGGTGGAGATCCCCGTCACGGCGATGCCCTCTTCGATCCTGGGCGACACGGTCGAGTACGTAGTCGTTCGCAACGACACGATGGATCGCATTTTCCGCCAGCTGAAGCTGAACCTCACCGACCTGGCGAGAATCCGCGACCTGCCCAGCATGAAGGCACAGCTCGACCGGCTGCGCGAAGGCGACATCATCACCCTGGTTCACGATGAAGGCCTGGTGCAATCGCTCACCCGCCGGATCAGCGAGACCGCGATTCTTTCGGTGACGCGCGCCAACGAAGGCTTCAATGCCGAAGTGATCGAGACGCCGCTCGATATTCAGGAAGTGCATGCCGAAGGCACGATCGAATCTTCCCTGTTCGTCGCGGCCCGCGCCGCCGGCGTCAGCCCGGAATTGATCCTGCAGATGGCCAACGACATCTTCGGCTGGGACATCGACTTCGCGCTCGACATCCAGCCCGGCGACAAATTCAACCTGGTCTACGAGCAGAAGTACCGCGACGGTAAATTCATCGGCAACGGGCGCATCCTCGCCGCCGATTTCATGAACAACGGCACCCTGCATCGCGCGGTCTGGTTCAAGTCCAAGGACGGTACGGTCGCCGATTACTTCCGGCCCGATGGCCGCAGCGTCCGTCGCGCCTTCCTGCGTGCACCGCTGGAATTCACGCGCATCAGCTCGAACTTCAACCCGGCCCGCCGTCATCCCATTCTGAACAAGATTCGCGCTCACAAGGGCGTGGACTACGCAGCCGCGACCGGAACGGCGATCAAAGCGGCCGGCGATGGCAAGGTCGCGTTCGTCGGCAACAAGGGCGGTTATGGCCGCGTCGTGATCCTCGAGCACGGTGGCGGCGTCTCGACGCTCTATGGCCACATGTCCCGCTTCGCGAGCATTCGCAGCGGTCAGCGTGTTCGCCAGGGCTCGGTCATCGGCTTTGTCGGCAGCTCCGGCGCCGCCACCGGCCCGCATCTGCACTACGAATATCTCGTGAACGGCGTGCACAAGAATCCGCGCACGGTGCTGCTGCCCGAAGCCGGACCGATTCCCGACAGCTATCGCGCCGAGTTCGTGACGCACTCCGGTCAACTGCTCGCCAAGCTCGATCGCGCCGGCGCTGCCACGGTCACGACCGCCTCGCTCGCTCCGTAAGACTTCGACACACGATCGCGTCTTTTGTGGGCGCGATCTTGCGACATGCGCCTGTAACACATGCCATGTGCCGCCCGTAGTATTCTCGAAGACCCTGTTATGGGACTGCGGCGACGGCGGCTATGTTGGATGTGAATCTCAAGGCTCCCGAGCACTACATCAATCGGGAACTGTCCTTTCTCGACTTCAACCAGCGCGTGCTCGCGCAAGCGCACGATGAGCGCCTGCCGTTGCTCGAGAGGATCCGCTTCCTCGGCATCTCCTGCTCCAATCTGGATGAGTTCTTCGAAATCCGCGTCGCGAGCTTGAAGCAGCGACAGGAGCTGGGCTCACTGACCGGTGGCCCCGACGGCATGACGGTGCCCGAACAGCTCGCCGCGATTCACGAACGTGCCGCGGCGCTGGTCAAAGATCAGTACGAGCTGCTTCACGAGCTGGTGTTTCCCGACCTCGCCACGCAAGGCATCCAGTTCGTCAACGCCAAGACGCTGACCGCAGTTCAACGCAAATGGGTCGGGGATTACTTCGCGAAGGAAGTCGAGCCGGTGCTCACACCGCTGGGCCTCGATCCTGCGCGGCCGTTCCCGCGAATTCAGAACAAGAGCCTGAACTTCATCGTGCGCCTGTCCGGCAAGGACGCGTTCGGTCGCGACGCCGAGCTCGCGGTCGTGCAAGTGCCCCGCTCTTTGCCTCGAATCATTCGTCTGCCGCCGAGCCCGGACGAACCCGGCAAGACCTACTTCGTGTTCCTGTCGGCGGTCATTTCGACCTTCGTCGCGCAGCTGTTCAGCGGCATGAAGGTGGAAGGCGCCTGGCAATTCCGCGTCACGCGCAACAGCGATCTGTTCGTCGACGACGAAGAAGTCGATAACCTGCTGCGTGCCATCGAAGGCGAGCTCGCGCAGCGGCGCTACGGCGCGGCCGTGCGGCTGGAGACGTCACTCGACTGCCCGGAAGACATCACCAGCTTCCTGCTGCGCCACTTCGCGTTGAAGCGCGACGATCTCTACCAGGTCAACGGCCCGGTAAATCTCAACCGGCTCATGGCCATTTACGACCTGGTCGACCGGCCCGATCTGAAATTCCCGCCGTTCACGCCGTGCATTCCCAAGCGCCTGGTCGCGAGGGAAGACATCTTCGCGGTCATGCGCGAAGGTGAGTTTCTGCTGCATCACCCGTTCGAAGCATTCGCGCCGGTGATCGACTTCCTGCGTCAGGCGGCCGCGGATCCGGACGTGCTCGCGATCAAGCAGACGCTCTATCGCACCGGCCCGCAGTCGCCCGTGGTCGATGCCCTGGTAGATGCCGCACGCGCCGGCAAAGAAGTGACGGTGATCATCGAGCTCATGGCGCGCTTCGACGAAGCGGCGAACATCCAGCTGGCTACTCGACTTCAGGAAGCGGGCGCGCACGTCATGTATGGCGTCGTCGGTTACAAGACGCATGCGAAGCTTATCATGGTGGTTCGGCGCGAGCGCGGGAAACTGCGTCGCTACTGCCACTGCGGCACGGGCAACTATCACCCGAATACCGCGCGGGTCTACACCGACTACGGTCTCTTCACTTGCGATGAAGCCGTCGGCGAAGACTTGCACGAGCTGTTCCTGCAACTCACCAGCCCGACGCGCGTCGCGACCATGCAGAAGATCCTGCAGTCGCCCTTCACCTTGCACGAGGGTCTGCTCGAAAAAACCCGCCGTGAGATGGCGTTCGCGCGCGAGGGCAAGCCTGCTCGCATCATCGCCAAGATGAATGCGCTCATCGAGCCGCAGATCATCCAGACGCTCTACTCCGCCGCCATGGCCGGCGTGAAGATCGATCTGATCGTGCGCGGCATCTGCGCGCTCCGGCCTGGATTGCCCGGAATTTCAGAGAACATCACCGTTCGCTCGGTGATCGGACGCTTTCTCGAGCACTCGCGGGTCTATTACTTCCACAACGACGGCAATCCCGAGATCTTCTGCGCCAGCGCCGATTGGATGGAGCGCAATTTCTTCCGTCGCATCGAAGTGTGCTTCCCGATCGAGCGAAAACAGCACCGCGATCGCATCGTCGAGGATCTGCAGACGTACCTGGCCGACAACGAGCAGGCGTGGGTCCTGAACCCTGACGGCAAGTACGTGCGCGCAACTCCCAACGGCGCGCCGCCGGTGATTGCACAAGAAGTCCTGCTTCAGCGGTATTCGGACTGCAACGACTAGCGACGCGCTAGGTGATGCGTAGGCGGTAGCCGGCCGCCTTCAGATAATCGATCTCGTTCTCCAGATCGGCCGCAGTCAGCGGTCGCGAGTCGAGCCAGCCCTTCGGGAAAGTGATCTCCATGGCTCGCGCACGAGGCAGCAACTGGATCTTCGGCAAAGGCTCGGCGGAGCGCCCACGATGTAATAGCACCGCGAGTCGCAGGATCAAGATCAGGAACTGCGCCTTGATGTGCCACGGCGGAGTCAGGTCCTGCAGCACGTCGAGCTGCAGTTTGCGTCGATGCGCCCCGACGATGTACGCCAGGATCTTCTGCTCTTCCTGCGGAAAACCGGGCAAGTCGGCGTGTTCGAGCAGATAGGCGCCATGCTTCTGGTAATGCGAGTGCGAGACATCGAGACCGATCTCGTGCAGGCGCGCGGCGCACGAGAGCGCCATCTCAGCGAATGGATCGTCGAGCTCCCACACATCCTGCGTCTGACGCAAGAAATCGAGCGCAGTGGCTTCGACGCGTGAGGCTTGCGCGAGATCGACGTGATAGCGCCCCTGCATGGCACGCACACTGCGCAGACGCGCGTCTTCATCGGTGAAGCGACCGACGAGGTCGTAGAGCAAACCTTCGCGCAAAGCGCCGTCCGCGGCCTTCATGATCTTGATATCGAGCACGCTGAGCACTTCGGCGAGAATGGCCAGGCCGCCCGGGAACACCGCCGCGCGGTCGTCCGCCAACCCGGGCAGACGCAATTTCGACACCTCTCCCGCACGCAACAGCTGCTCGATCAGCGGTTCGATCGCGGCAGGCGTAATGATTCCATCGCCATTGGAACGTGCGCGCAGAACATCACTGACCGCGCGAATCGTCCCCGACGAACCGACGACGTGGTCCCAGCCGAAGCTCTTGAACGTCGATTGCACCGGCTCCAGCTCGAGCCGCGCTGCGAGTCGAGCGCGCTTCATGCGCTTCTCGGTGATCTCGCCGTCGCTGAAGATGCGCTCGCTCATGCTCACGCACCCCATGTGCAAGCTCTCGAGCTTCTTTGGCTGCTGGCCTTCGCCGATGATGATCTCGGTGCTGCCGCCGCCGATGTCGACGACCAGCCGGCGGCCGGGATCGCTGGGCATGGTGTTTGCGACCCCGAGGTAGATCAGACGGGCCTCTTCGATGCCGGAGATCACTTCGATGGGATGGCCGAGTGCCGCACGCGCCCGATCCAGGAAGGCGCCTCTGCGCTTGGCTTTACGAAGAGTATTGGTGCCGACGACGCGAACGCTCTCGGCCTTCATGTCGCGCAAGCGCTGGCCGAATCGCTCCAGGCACGCGAGTGCGACTTCGATGGCCTCGCGCTTGAGACGGCCCTGCTCATCGAGCCCGGCGCCGAGGCGCACGGTCTCGCGCAATCGATCGAGAATGATGAGCTGCCCGTGAATGTGACGGGCAACGACCATGTGAAAGCTGTTGGAACCTAGATCGACGGCTGCAATGACGTCGGGAATTTTGCGCGCCATCGCAGAACTCATCCCACCCTGAATTGAAACACTCTACCGCGGGATTTTAATCGACGGGGCATCCTCCGGCAGCAGGTAACTTCGCCGAAGTCTTCGGAGCCGTGCAATCCGCGCCGGTGCTTACATGGAGAAGGAAGAGCCGCAGCCGCAGGTCGTCGAAGCATTAGGATTGCGGATGACGAACTGCGCGCCTTCGATGTCCTCTTTGTAGTCGATCTCGGCGCCGGCCAGATACTGGATGCTCATCGGATCGATGAGCAGCGTCACGCCGCCGTTCTCGACGCGCGTGTCGCCTTCTTCGAGGTTCTCATCGAACGTGAAGCCGTATTGAAAGCCCGAGCAGCCGCCACCTTGGACGAACACCCGCAGCTTCAGATTGGGATTCGACTCTTCACGGATCAGCTCGCTGACCTTGGCGGCCGCGGCGTCGGTGAAGACCAGGCTGGGCGCCCCGGGGCCCGGAGCGAAACTGGAAACGGCGGATTCAGTGTTCATGGAGCCAGATTGAGGGCGCGAGCGACTGAATCAAGTGTAGCGCAGCCACCGGCCCTGAGGTCAAAACGAAGCCAAACCTTTGAGCTATAAGGATCTCAGCCGGTGGAATCAGCAGCCGAATCGCCCGGCGCCGGCTTGATCTCGGGCTCGTTCTTGCCGTTGCGACGGGGCTCGTGGATCAGCTTGCCGGTGATCTCCGCACCCATCTCCATCTCGATCAGCGCGTAATACACGTTGCCGGTCACCCGAGCCGTGGCGCCGAGCTCGACGCGCTCGTGAGCCAGGATGTCGCCCTTCACCGTGCCATTGAGAATCACGTTGGGCACGGCTACCGAGCCTTCCACCACACCACTGTCGCTGACGCTGAGCGTCGCGCCGGAATCGGCGGGCGCATCGACGTTGCCTTTGACGTGCCCGTCGACATGGAAGCCGCCGGCGAACTGGACATCGCCGATGATGCGGGTGCCGGAGCCGATCAGCGTGTCGATGCGATGCGGTTTGGGTTTGCTACGGTTGAACATGCGCCGTCCAGATCGGGGGGCCGCTCGCCGGAAGCGTCACGCTTCGGTCTGCACTTGCCAGGGATAGGATTCTCGCACAGGGTCCATGCGCGGCGAACGCACCTCCACCGTCACGGCCCGCGGCTCGAAGCCGTCCGGCAGCACGATGTCCTGCTCGAGATTCTGAAAATAGCGGAATTGAAAGGGCAGCTGCCCGTCGGCCCGCGCAGTTTTCGCGGCCTCCGTCAGCGGCAACTGGACCGGACGATTCTCGAGCACCCCTTCGAGCTGGACGATCACCGATCCGGAAACCACGCTCTCCTGACGCATCGACTGCACCAGCACCAGCCGCAGCCGGTAATGATGATCGGCCGCCCCCGGCAGCACCTGGAAGCGTTGAATGCGCAAACCGCCGATGCCGTCTTCCGGCGAGACGATGCCGCGATAGAAGGTCAGCTGCTCGCGATGCTTGAGCACCTGCGCCTGCAGGTCCGCAAGATTCTTTTCGACGTCGGCATAAGCCCTGTTCTCGACCTTGCGATCCAGCTCCGCGGCCGCCACGGCGGCGCGCAGCCGCTCGTTCTCGTTCTGCAGCGATTCGAGCTTGGCGTTCAGCTCACGACGCTGCTGGATCTCGGCGAACTTGCTGTAGCCGCCCTCGAAGCGGCCCCATTCGTACATGAGATACAGCGCGATCAGCATGCCCAGCGTCCCAGCGATGAGCACGGCGCGACGCCGCCAGGTCGGATTCTGGCGGATGACGAAGGCACCGGTGCGCAATGGAACGAACTCAGGCATTTCTGAACGTCTGTGGTCGGGCTAACCTTGAGGAAACCGATGTACGAATTTGACGGAAGCTGGTGAAATTAGAGCACAGCCGCCGCGCTCCGGATTGAGAAGCGCTGCAAAGAATCCGGTCCCCGCGCGCAAGCTCGCTATCTCATTGGCCGCAGCAGGGCGCAATGCTACGGCGATCACGCAAAGCAGCTACAGCGATTGCCGCTGGCCCCACCCATCACGCAGAAAGGTCGTTCATGCTCTGGCTCAAGGCGTTGCACATCATTTTCGTAGTCACCTGGTTCGCCGGTCTGTTCTACCTGCCGCGCCTGTTCGTGTACCACGCTGCACTCGATGCGTCGGAGCGCGCCGGTGCAGAACGCTTCAAGATCATGGAGCGGCGGCTTTTCATCCTGATGACGATGGGCGGCTTGCTCGCGATCCTGTTCGGCGGCGCGACGCTGGGCAAGGTGCCGGGCTTCATGCAGGCCGGCTGGATGCACGCCAAGCTCACGCTGGTCGCGGGGCTCATCGCGTATCACATCTGGTGCTACCGGCTGCTGACTGCGTTCAGAGACGACCGGAACCGGCACTCGGAGCGCTGGTATCGCGGCTTCAACGAGGTGCCGACCCTGTTCCTGTTCGGCATCGTCATCCTGGTCGTCGTTAAGCCGTTTTAACCGATCACCTTGTCGTTGGCCGCTTTTTGCTGCCGCAGAGCCAGGTTGCGTAAATATTTTTCATCCTGGGACCACTCCGGCAAGGCCGGCGGGTCCTGCGGAAAGGCGGTGCGCGCCAGTTCGTCCAGCGCCCGGGCATAAACGGCGCGTTTGAAGTAGATGACCTCGCGCACCGGGGTCCAGTAGTCCACCCAGCGCCAGCTCTCGAACTCGGGCTCGCCATTGGAGACCAGGTCGAAGCGATCCTCGGTGCCTGTGAACTTCAGCAGGAACCAGCGCTGCTTCTGCCCGATACAGGGCGGATGGCTGTTCTTGCGTACGTATTGCTTGGGCAGGCGATAGCGCAGCCAGCTGCGGGTGCCCGCGATCAGCTTCACGTCCTGAGGATCGAGCCCCACCTCCTCCTTGAGCTCGCGGTACAAGGCCTCTTCGGGGGATTCCCGCTGCTGTACGCCGCCTTGAGGGAATTGCCAGCCGCGGCCGCCGGTGCGGCCGCCGAGAAAGACCTGGCGGTCTTCCCGAATCAAGACGATTCCGACATTGGCGCGAAAGCCGTCTGCATCGATGAAATCGGTCATGGAACTTTAGAAAATCGGATTGACCCGATTGTTCCACAAGCCTTCGCGCCGAACCACCCGATCAATCGCGGGCGAACGCCACCACGTGGTCGGGCTCGATGCGAATGCCGATCTGCTCACCGACCGCGTGATCGTGATGGCTCGGTACGAGCGACAGCAGATGTACACCGCTCGCCAGCTTCAACGTATACAAGAACTCCGCTCCGCGGAACGCGCGTTGACACACTTCCGCACGCAGCGTGCTGGCATCGTCGTGAATCACGTCGTCGGGCCGTAACAGCAGATCGACCTGACGACCGGCCTGCCATTGGGTGTTGCCGTTGGCGCGCACCACACCCAGCTCGGTGCGTACCGAGCCGGCAGCGACGATCTCGCCGGGAATGAAAACGCCCTGACCGATGAAGTCGGCGACGAAGCGGGTTTCGGGGCGATGATAGAGCTGATACGGCGTGTCCCACTGTTCCAGCCTGCCCTCCTTCATCACACCCACGACATCGGCGACGGCGAACGCTTCCTGCTGATCGTGAGTCACGAGCAGCGCGGTCGTGTTGAGCGCCTTCAGCACCGCGCGCACTTCGACGCTCAAGCGCTCTCGCAACTCAACGTCCAGGCTCGAGAACGGCTCATCGAGCAACACGATCTCGGGCTCTGGGGCCAGCGCACGCGCCAGCGCCACACGCTGCTGCTGACCGCCGGAGAGTTGATGCGGGTAATTGCTTCGGTGCTCCGCCAGGCCCACGGTGTCCAGAATCTCTTCTGCGCGTCGTTTGCGCTTGGCGCGATCCAGCCGGTGCAGGCCGAAGGCAACGTTGTCGAGCACCGAGAGATGCGGAAACAACGCGTAGTCCTGGAACACCATGCCGATCTGCCGGCTCTCCGGCGGAGACTGAAAACTCTCTGACGCGAGCACACGGCCATGCGCTCGAATCACACCGGCATCGACAGGCTCGAAGCCCGCGATACAACGCAACGCCGTCGTCTTGCCGCAGCCACTGGGACCGAGCAGGCAACCGATCGAGCCTTTCGCCAACCGCATCGACAAGCCGTTTACGGCCGAGCGATCGCCGAATCGGCGCACTACGTTTTCGAGCTCAAGCCACATGCGCACCTCTGCGCGTCAGCAAGGCGGCGGGAATGAGTCCGACGAGCACGATCGCAACCGCAGGCAACGCTGCGCGCTCCCACTCGCCTTCCGACGTCATCTCCCACACGCGCACCGCCAGCGTGTCCCAGCCCGGCGGACGCGTGATCAACGTGATCGGCATCTCCTTCATCACGTCGACGAACACCAAGGTCGCCGCTGTCGCAAGACTGGTTCGCAGCAGCGGCACATGCACTTTACGGATCAAATCGCCGCCGACCACGCCCAGACTGGCCGCGGCTTCATCGATATTGCGAGTCACTCGTTGCAACCCGCTCTCGACGGGATTGAACCCAACCGTCAGAAACCGCGCGAGATAGGAAATCAACACGGCGAGCAACGTGCTTTGAAGCAGCAACACGGGTGCAGACTCACCCATCCACGCGCGCAGCCAGTTCTGCAGCTGATTGTTCAACAGGACCAGCGGCACGGCGATGCCAACCGCCAGCACCGTGCCCGGAATCGCATAGCCGAGGGTAGCGAGCCGAACCAGCACGCGAATCGAAGCCGTCGATCGACGGCGCTCGATATAAGCCAGCGCGAGGCTCGCGATCACGATGACAACGGCGGCGCTGCCGGCCAGCACCAGGCTGCGCGCGATGAATCCCCAGTAACGGCTGTCGATGTCGCCGATGTTCTCGAAAGACCAGATCAAGAGCTGCAACAGCGGTAATACCAACGCTAACGCCAACACCAACGCCGCACCGGCGAACGCGCCCCATCTGGCCGCAGGCCCCAGCTGCAGGCGGGCAGCCTGACGACTCATGTCCCGGCTGCTGACAAAACGAGCGCCGGCACGCGAGCTGCGCTCGAGCGCAAACGCCGCGATTACGAACAGCAGCAACACACCTGCAAGCTCCAGGGCCGCGCTCACCGAGAACATGCCGAACCACGCGCGATAGATTGCAGTCGTGAACGTGTTGTAGTTGAACACCGCGACCGCACCGAAATCCGCCAGCGTTTCCATGCACACCAAGGCGATGCCTGCGGCGATCCAGGGGCGCGCCATCGGCAAGGCGACCTTCCAGGTCGCAGCGGCACGCCCGAGCCCCAACGTCTGCGCCGCTTCGAGCGCACGCCGGCCTTGAGTGAGAAACGCCGTTCTCGCCAGCAGATAAACGTAGGGATAAAGCGCCAGCGACAACACGACGATCACGCCGCCGGTCGAACGAATCTTCGGCACCCACGCGGAGCTGCCGGTGACCTCGCGCAACCAGCTCTGCAGCGGCCCCGCGAAATCGAGAAAGCCGACCGCGACGAACGCAAGCACATACGTCGGGATCGCCAGCGGCAGCAGCAGCGCCCAATCGAAAAAACGCCGGCCGGGAAACTCGCAGATCGAAGTGAGCCAGGCGAGCAGCGTGCCGACGATACCGCTCAACAGCGCGACGCCGATCACCAGCTTCAAGGTGTTGATCGTCACCTCGGGCAGCACATAGCGAGACAGGTGTGCCCAGACTTCAGCTTCCGGCGAAAGGGTGGCGTGCGCGATGACCAGCAGCGGCACGAGCGCAGGCAGGCACAGCACGACCGCGAGCACCACGCTCAACGGATCGCGCCATGCGCGCCGCGTTTCGGGCTGCACAACCTCGGCGCTCATGATGGATCGTCAGCGATAGCCCGCTCGATCCATCAACTTCACCGCCGCAGCCTGCAACTCACCGGCCTGCGCCACGTTCATCGGGCTGCGCTTGAAATCGCCCCACGCCTTGACGATCGGATCGGGCTCGATCTCCAGGCTGGCGGGATACTCGAGATTCTGACCGGCGAACATCGCCTGCGCCTCGGGCTGCGAGAGCCATTCGAGGAACTTCCTTGCCTGCTCGCTGCGCGGCGAATGAGCGGTGACACCCGCGCCAGAAATATTCACGTGCACGCCCTGACCGGCTTGATCGGCCCAGAACAGCTTCAGCGGCAGGTCCGGCTTGTCTCGCAACAGGCGACCGAAGTAATAGGTGTTCACCAATCCCACATCGCACTGACCCGCGGCGATGGCTTCCATCAACAACGTATCGTTGGAGAACGGCTCGGCAGCCAGATTCGCGACCCAACCGCGCACGATCTCTTCGGTCTTGGGCTCTCCAAACTCGGCGATGAGCATGGCCACCAGCGACTGGTTGTAAACCTTCTTAGACGTGCGCAGGCAGAGCTTGCCTTTCCAACGTTCGCCGCCAAGCGCTGCGTAATCGCTCAACTCTTCGGGCTTCACGCGTTCGGTGCTGTAAACGATGGTGCGTGCGCGGACCGAGAAGCCGAACCAGCGACCCTGCGGATCCCGCAAGCTCTCCGGAATGTTGGCTTCGAGCACATCGGACTTCACCGGCTGCAACAGCCCAAGATCGGCGGCGTGCCACAACTCGCCGGCATCCACGGTCATCAGAATGTCGGCCTGTGAATTGGCGCCCTCGGCATTCAAGCGCTCGATCAGCGGACCGGCGTCGTCGGTCACGAAGCGAATCTTCTCGCCGCTCTCGGCGCTGTAGCGATCGAAGATGGGTTTGATCAACTGCTCGTTGCGGGCCGAGTACACGACCAGTTCAGATGGTTGCTTGGCGCAGCCCGCGAGTCCCATTGCGAGCACCAGCGCGCCGACCACGGGCGCAAACACACCGAACCTTACTGCCATGACTCGCGGAACCTCGACTGACCAATCAATGCGAATGACTCGCATTTAATCACGTTTGCGCAGGCCTGTCAGAGGACTCGCTCAACCGCAGGGCTTCTCCGGCATTTCGCCGATCGCCAGCGCCGCCCGATTGCGACCGGCCTGCTTCGCGCGGTACAGCGCGGCGTCGGCATCCGCCAGTAGCCGCTCGGCTGCGGCCTTGAGATCGGTCTCGTCGCGCGCGACCGTGATCCACGCGACTCCGATCGACACGGTCATGTTCAATTGAACCCCGGAAGGCAGCGTCAGCGGCGTATCGCATACGGACACCCGGATGCGCTCGGCGAGGCACGCCGCCTGCTCTGGGGCAATGGCCGGCGCCAGCACGACGAACTCATCGCCGCCGAAGCGAGCCGCGGCATCGCTGCCACGGATATGCGCATCGACTCGCTGAGCCGCCTCTCGCAAAGCCATATCGCCAGCGAGATGTCCGTGCTGATCGTTGATCTGTTTGAACCGATCCAGGTCGATCACCAGGCACGTGAGACTCGTTCCCTGACGCTGCGCGCGGGCCAGCTCTTCTTTGAGCCGCGCGTTGAGATAGCGACGGTTGTGCCAGCCGGTGAGAAAGTCGGTCAGGCCGCTACGAACCAGGCGCGCACGGTTGATCGTGTTCTCGATCGCGAATGACGCGATCACCCCCAGGTGCGCGAGGAAGTCGGTCGCAAGGTGCCGCGAAAAACGTTTCTCGTCGACGCTGCCGAAGTTGAGACTGCCGAGCAGACGATCCTGCCGACGCAACGGAATCAGCGCCGCGCTCTTCAATCCCGACCCGTCGGGGAACAGCAGCTGATGGTCGCAGCCCATATAGGGCCCGAGCCACGGCCGATGAAACGAATTGAACTGCGGCGCCATGCCCGCGAGGCTGTCCGTGAACAACACGTGCGGGAAGTCTTCCAGCTTGACGTTGTCGGCGATCAACAGATGACGGATTTCGTGCTGAGGATCCAGTAACAGTAGAGTGACCGATTCGAGCGCGTACGAGGTTTTCAGCCCCTGGCAAATAGCCTCGAACAACTGCGCCATGTTCTCGGCCTTGAGCAATTCGAGCTCGCGCTCCTGGCTCCGGCGCAGCAACTTTTCATTGTTCGCAGCCTCGTCCATGAGCGCCGCAATGCGCCCACGCAATTCGCGGATCTCTCCTTGGAGATCCCGGGCCGACATCTTAGTTGCACCTCATCGCGGCCGCCCGCACGCTTCAATCATTCCGCACACGCCCCGCCAGATACTCACGGCCCTGCTGCATCATCGCGGTGAACTGCGGCGCATCGCCGGTCGACACCGACTGCCACAACTTCTCCACGGCCCCACGCAAGGCCAGCAGAGATTCGCGGCCATATTCGTTCAGATGCTGAATCTCGAAATACAGATCCGGGCTCTCGGCAGCGACCCGGGTTGCGACATCGACCTGCGCGTCATAGGTCGTGCTGGACAACTGCGCCAGGCGCGGCGCCGCCTCGCCGCTCTCGGCCAGCGCGGTGAAGAATGCGATGTTCAAGGCGTGCGACAGACCCAGCACATAGGCGATCAGGCGATCGTGTTCATCCAGTCCCATGACCACCTGTTGGGCCATCGTCGCGCCAAACAGTTCCTGAGCAGCCTGCACTGCTTCCTGATTGCCCATGTCGATGAAGATGACGTGACGACCCGACAACAGCTCGGTGTCCGGGCCGAACATGGGATGCACGGACGTGACTTTCACGCCGGCGCTCTGCAATGCATCGATGCCTTGCCGTAGCGGCGTTTTGAGCGAACCGATGTCGAAAACGATACCGCGCGGCTTGCGCTCGGCCAGTTCCTGCAACACCACGTTCGCTATCTTGAGCGGAGTGGCGACCACGATCAGATCGTAGTCGAGCGGGCTGTCTTTCCAATCCGCGATGTAGGCATAGGCAGCGTTGTCCGGGCGGCGGGCCGGATCGGCCACGCTCACGGTGTAGCCCTGCGAGGCCAGGAAATCGCAGAACCAGCGACCCATCTTGCCGGTGCCGCCGATGACCAGCGCCGTTTTGCCGCCGCCGCGACCGCCAGCGACCACGCGAATTCGCTCCTGCGTGGCGAGCGAGCCTCGGATCAACAACCGCATCACCTGCTCTGCCATCGCCGGGGAAATGCCCAAGGAATCGGCGGTCGCACGGGCCTGCATCAACACCTCGCGCTCGCGGGTGTAGTCGCGCGTAGCCTTGCCCTCGGCGCGCTTGGCTTCGGCCACTTCACGGCTCAACCGTTGCCGCTCGGCGACAAGCGCGAGCACCTGCCGATCCAGCTCGGACAGGCGTTCGCGGATTTCTAGCAGATTCATGGGAATTTCAGTCCCGGGCATGGCGGATTGCTGACGCCTTTTACCAACCCCCAGGAGCGGGCCGCAAGTTAGCGACTCATAAATCCAAAGCCGCTATCACGCGTCTTCGTGACTCTGCGGCATTCAGGCTCCTGCCCGGCATCGGCGCACTGGCATAATTGCTTCATCCATTTGCCCAAGAACCATCATGGCCGCCGACGAACTCCTGCCCGAGCCCTTGCCCGCCGACCCCCTGCCCATATTCGCAACCTGGTTCAGCGATGCGCGGGCGCGCAACGTGCAGCCAAATCCGGACGCGATGGTGGTGGCGACCGTGGGCGAAAACAGCGCGCCGTCGGCCCGGGTCGTCCTGTGCAAGCGATTGGTCCCGGACCAGGGTTTCATCGTGTTTTTCACGAACTACGAGTCGCGCAAGGGCCGCGAACTGGCCGCGCATCCGCGAGCCGCAGCGGTATTTCATTGGGACACGATGCATCGGCAGGTGCGGTTGGAGGGCCCCGTCGTACTCTCGCCGGCGCCCGAGAGCGATCAATATTTCGCCAGCCGAGCTTTCGAAAGCCGCGTTGGAGCGTGGGCAAGCAGTCAGAGCGAGCCGCTCGCGTCGCGCGCCGCGCTGGTCGAACAGGTTAAATCGGTGCGTGAGCGGCTGGGCCTGGTGCAGGCCACGGAAGGAACCGTTCCGCGCCCACCCCACTGGGGTGGCGTGCGGCTGTGGATCGACACGATCGAGCTATGGGCAGAAGGCGCCGGCCGAATTCACGACCGCGCGCGCTGGCAGCGAACGCTGACCAGGAAAGACGACTTCACATTCAGCGCCGGCACCTGGACCGGCACGCGGCTAAATCCCTGAAATTACAGCGAATAAGAACCAACGACAGTCGGAAGACAGGCTTCTGACCAGTCGTTACTCAGCCGCTACTTCACGACTTTCAGGGTCGGCTTTGCACGCTTGGGCTCTGGGGTGCTGCTGGGCGGGGTTTCCGTCGGCGGCGTCGGCGGAGGCGCGTCTGCCTCCGAGAAAATCATCCCCTGCCCCGTCTCGCGCGCATAGATTCCGAGCACAGCCGCGATCGGCACCATCACATCGTGCGTAACCGCGCCGAAGCGCGCGCGGAAACGAACTACGTCATTGCCTAAACTGAGATTGCTCGTCGCGCTGTTGCTGACGTTCAGGATGATCTTGCCACCCTGGACATACTGGCGCGGCACTTCCACACCCTGTAGCGAAGCATCGACGACGATGTGAGGGGTCTGATCGCTGTCGCTGATCCATTCGTGCATGGCACGCAGCAAATAGGGACGTCGCGATCGAACTGGAGCATCTGCCATGAGTACCGCCGCGGTTTTAAGCGCGCATTTCCTGCTCGGCGCGCGACAGGCTGTGCCTGAACGCGGGCCGGGAGAACAATAAGTTGGCGTACTTGGTAATAGGTTGAGCCTGCGCTGGCAAGTCGATTTCCCAATACAACAATCGCCACAGGATGGGTGCGATGGTGGCATCCACCAGCGAGAACTCATCCGACAGGAAGTACGGCTTGGCCTTGAACACGTCGGTACTGGCCAGGATGCTGTCGCGAAGAATCTTGCGCGCCTTCACGCCATTCTTGCGGTCCGACGGATCGTCGATCTGTTGCGCCAGGCTGTACCAGTCCCGCTCGATTCGATACAGCGCCAGTCGGAACTGGGCGCGCGCCACCGGATCCACGGGCATCAACGGCGGATGCGGGAAGCGCTCGTCCAGGTATTCGATGATGACGCGAGAGTCGTAGAGCACCAGATCACGGTCCACCAGAGTGGGGACCGTGTGGTACGGGTTCAGATCGAGCAGGTCCTCGGGCAGGTTGCCGCCCTGCACGTCGATGGTTTCGACGTGAATGCTCTTCTCAGCCAGAACGATCCTGGTGCGATGGCTCCAGGGATCGTCGGCGCGTGAGAAGAGCGTCATCACAGTAGTACGCTCCAGACAGAACTGAATGAACGCGCGGCAGCTCCCACCACGGGGGCTACTTTACGTCCTTCCAGAACTCCTTTTTCAGGAAGTAAGCGAACAGGAAGAAGACTATCAGGAATGCCAGCACGCGCATGCCCAAATTGCGCCGCTCGAGCTGCATCGGCTCGCCGATATAGTCGAGAAAATTGACCGTGTCGCGGACGAATTGGTCGTACTCCTGCGGCGAAAGGCTACCTGGTTTCGCCAGTTCGAATTCCTTGAACTTCTTATGGACTGTGTTGTGCTCCGCATCGCTCTCGCCATCATAGACCGCGCGCTGCAAGCCTTGTAGCTCCCACAGTACATGCGGCATCGAGGTCCCGGGCAGGATCAGGTTGTTGGTGCCCGTCGGCCGGCTCGGGTCGAGGTAGAACGACTTCAGGAACGAGTAGATGTAATCGGCCCCGCGGCTGCGTGCAATGAGGGACAGGTCCGGCGGCGTGGTTCCGAACCAGTGGCTGGCGTCCTCGGGTTTCATGCCGATCTTGATCGTGTCGTGAATCCGCTCACCCACGAACATCAGGTTGTCAGTCACCTGCTTTTCACTCAGCCCCAGATCGTCCGCCAGGCGGCTGTACCGGACGTACTTGGCCGAATGGCAGCCGCTGCAGTAGTTCACGTAGTTGCGCGCGCCGCGCTGGAGCGAGGCGGTGTTGGCAACGTCGTTGCGCGCCAACTGGAGGGCAGAGTTTTCGCCCCCCGCTGCCGCGCCGACGGCGGACCATGCCAGAGCGGACAGGCCCACCACACCCAGAACCAGTTTTTGGAAACTCTTCTTCATCATGGCTTCGGCTAGTGCGTCAATGGGCATGGAAGGTCACGCGTTCCGGCACAGGCTTGGTCTGGTCGATTCTCGTGTACCAGGGCATGAGCAGGAAGAACGCGAAGTAGATGACCGCGAAGAAGCGGGCCGCCAGGGTGTACCCCGGTGTCGCCGGCATGAGGCCCAGATAGCCCAACGCGATGAAGCTGACCGCGAACGAGAACAGGAAGCTGCGGAACAGCCAGCCGCGATAGCGGATCGACTTCACCTTGGAACGATCGAGCCACGGCAGGAACACGAAGGCGATCACGGCCGCGCCCATGAGAACGACGCCGAACAGCTTGTTGGGCACCGCGCGCAGGATCGCGTAGAACGGCGTGAAGTACCACACCGGAGCGATGTGCTCGGGCGTCTGCAGCGGGTTGGCCGGGTCGAAGTTGGCGTGTTCCAGGAAGTAGCCGCCCATCTCCGGCGCGAAGAACAGCACCAGCGCGAACACCATCGCGAACACGATGAAGCCCACCAGGTCCTTCACGGTGTAGTACGGATGGAACGGAATGCCGTCCACCGGATGACCGTCCGGGCCCTTCAGCTTCTTGATCTCGATGCCATCCGGATTGTTCGAGCCCACTTCGTGCAGGGCGAAGATGTGCGCGATCACCAGGAACACCAGCGCCAGCGGCAACGCGATGACGTGCAGCGCGAAGAAGCGGTTCAGCGTGATGTCGGAGATGTAGTAGTCGCCGCGGATCCACTCGACCAGCGACTCGCCGATGCCCGGGATTGCGCCGAACAGCGACACGATCACCTGCGCGCCCCAGTAGGACATGTTGCCCCAGGGCAGCAGATAGCCGAAGAACGCCTCGGCCATGAGGCACAGATAGATCAGCATGCCGAAGATCCACACCAGCTCGCGCGGGTTCTTGTACGAGCCGTACATGAGGCCGCGGAACATGTGCAGATAGACGACGATGAAGAACGCCGACGCGCCGGTGGAGTGCATGTAGCGGATCAGCCAGCCCCACTCCACGTCGCGCATGATGTACTCGACCGACGCGAACGCGTCCGCCGCCGAGGGCTTGTAGTTCATCGTCAGGAAGATGCCGGTGACGATCTGCAGCACCAGCACCACCAGCGCGAGCGAGCCGAAGTAGTACCAGAAGTTGAAGTTCTTCGGAGCGTAGTACTCGCTGGCGTGCTCCTTCATGAAGCGCGTCATCGGGAAACGCGCGTCGATCCAGTCAACCAGCTGCGCCATGCGCCCTTTTTCTTGCATCGTGGCGCTCATCAGGCGACCTCCGCGTCGACGCCGATCTGCACCACGCCGTCAGTGACGAAGCGGTACGGCGGCACTTTGAGATTGGTGGGCGCGGGCACGTCCTTGAAGACGCGGCCGGCCAGATCGAACTTCGAGCCATGGCACGGGCAGTAGAACCCGCCCGGCCAGTCGGCGCCGAGTTCGGCGTCCTGTGGCTGGAAGCGGCCCAGCGGCGCGCAACCCAGGTGGGTGCACACACCGACCAGGACCAGGTACTCGGGCTTGAGCGCGCGCGTGTCGTTCTTCGCGTACTCAGGCTGCTCGGACTGCTCCGAATTCGGGTCGCGCAGCTTGTCCGCCAGCGACGGATCCTCGAGCTGCTTCATCATTTCCGGCGAGCGCCGCACGATGAAGATGGCCTGGCCGCGCCAGTTCACCTTGACCATGGAGCCCGACTCCAGCTTGCTGATGTCCTGTTCCACCGGGGCGCCGAGCGCTTGCGCGCGAGCACTCGGCTTCCAGGACGCCAGGAATGGGACAGCGGTCATCGCGGCACCGGCTATACCGGTTACGGTGGTCGCGACCAGCAGGAAATGGCGCCGGCCGCCATCGACCCCTTCTTCGTTTAATTTGCCAACTTCTGACGTCATCCAGTCTCTCCGCGAGGCATCTGTCGCACGCGCAACCTCACCCGAGCCCTTGAAGCCCGGCTGAGGTTTCAAACGTTCAAGGAATTCCGCATTATACACACATCGCTCAGCGCGCTATGAAGCGCCCCGGTCATCACCGGTTCTCTTACCCGAGCCGCCACCGTGCCCACCGTGCCGCAGACCCTGTTGTTCCTGCTGAAATGGACCTTGGTGGGGCTGGCCGTCGCCGCCGTGCTATTGCTCGTGCGGCCCGCGCAACCAGGCCCGTCCGCACCGCCTTCTACGCAGGAATTCCCCGCTTCGCCCGCGTCCTTCGCCCCGCGCGATGGCGAGCTGCGCCTGTCCTTCGCCGATGCGGTCAGCCGCGCCGGACCTGCCGTAGTGAACATTTACACGGCCCGTGTGGTCGCGAACGCGCCCGCCATGAATGGCAACCCGCTGTTGCGACAGAATCCCGCGCAAGTCCGCCGGCGCGTGGAAGGCAGCCTCGGCTCGGGGGTGATCGTCGATGCCGAAGGTCACCTGGTCACCAACGATCACGTGATCAACGGCGCGGACCAGATCCGCGTGCAACTCGCGGACGGCCGCGTTGCTACCCCGACCATTGTCGGCACGGACCCGGACACTGATCTTGCGGTTTTGCGCGTCGATTTGGACAACCTGCCGGTGATGCAGATGGGGCGGTCGAATGTGCTGCGCGCGGGCGATGTGGTGCTCGCCATCGGCAATCCGTTCGGGCTGAGTCAGACCGTGACCCAGGGCATCGTGAGCGCCACGGGTCGAGGTCGGCTCGGCGTCACCGATTTCGAGGATTTCATCCAGACCGACGCCGCCATCAATTTCGGTAACTCCGGCGGCGCTCTCATCAATACCGACGGCGAGTTGATCGGCATCAACACCGCAGTGCTCGCGCAAACGCTGGGCACTGACGGGATCAGCTTCGCGATCCCCGTGAACATGGTCCGAGGGGTGATGGATCAGATCATCGCGCACGGTCGTGTGCGTCGTGGCTGGCTGGGAGTGTCTTCTGAAGAGCTGCCGAGGGCCACGGCCGCGGCGCTTGGCATCGACCCGCCGGTGGCATTGCGCATAAGTTCAGTAGATCCGCAGGGTCCGGCCGCCAAGGCGGGCATGCGAGCGGACGATCTGGTGACTCACTTCAATGGACAGCCGATCGTGAACGCTCAAGAAGCGCTGAACCGGGTGGCGGCCATGTCCCCGGGCTCCACGCTCGAGATCCGTGGCCGCCGAGGGCGCGCAACGCTGAACATCAAAGCTACGTTGGACGAACGTCCGCCTCGCGGCTCCCGCTAGAGAATTCGGTGAGCTAGGCGACGCGCTTGATCTGCGCGCCGATCTGCTCGAGCTTCTCTTCTATGCGCTCGTAACCGCGATCGATGTGGTAGATGCGGTGAATCTCGGTGGCGCCCTTCGCCACCAGCGCCGCCAGCACCAAGCTTGCCGACGCGCGCAAATCCGTAGCCATTACCGGCGCCGCAGTCAGACGCTCCACGCCGCGGATGATCGCGGTATTCCCTTCGATGCGAATGTCTGCGCCGAGGCGTCGCATCTCCAGCATGTGCATGAAGCGATTCTCGAAAATCGTCTCGGTCACCGCAGCTACGCCCTCTGCCACCGTATTGAGCGCGGCGAATTGCGCCTGCATGTCCGTCGGGAACGCAGGATAAGGCGCGGTACGCAGATCGACCGACTTCGGCCGACGACCGCGCATGTCGAGGTCGATCCAGGTGTCGCCGGTCTCGATCTTCGCGCCCGCTTCACGCAGCTTCAGCAGCACCGCATCGAGGTGATCCGGACGCGTGCCTTTGATCTTCACGTGTCCGCCGGTGATGGCGCCGGCCACGAGATAGGTGCCGGTTTCGATTCGATCGGGCAACACGTCGTAACTCGCGCCCGTCAATCGCTCGACACCTTGTACGGTGATCACATCCGTCCCCGCGCCGCTGATCTTTGCGCCCATGGCGCTCAAGAAGTTTGCGAGGTCGACGACCTCGGGCTCGCGCGCGGCGTTTTCGATGATGGACTCGCCATCCGCCAGAGTCGCTGCCATCAGCAGGTTCTCGGTACCGGTGACCGTCACGGTCTCGCAAACGATGCGCGCGCCTCTGAGGCGATTGGCCTTCGCGCGGATGTAACCATTCTCGATCTGGATATCCGCGCCCATCGCGCGCAGACCATCGACGTGGATATTCACCGGCCGTGCGCCGATGGCGCAGCCACCGGGCAATGACACGTCGGCCTTGCCGAAGCGGGCCAGCAGCGGACCGAGAACGACGATCGAGGCGCGCATCGTGCGCACCAACTCATACGGCGCGACGAATGCGTTCGTCGTGGATGCGTCGACCTCGACCCGCATGCGATCGTCGATGGTGACGCTCACGCCCATGCGACCGAGCAGCTCGATCATGGTGGTGACGTCCTGCAGATGCGGCACGTTGCCCACCGACACCGTGCCTTCGGCCAGCAGCGTTGCGGCCAGAATCGGCAGCGCCGCGTTCTTGGCGCCGGAAATCCGAACCTCGCCTTCGAGTGGCGTGCCGCCCTGAATCTGCAGCTTGTCCATGAGTTACTTTTGTTCCGATGGCGCGAATGCCTGGATGCTGAGCGCGTGGATCTCACGGCCCATGAGCTGTCCGAGCGTCGCGTACACCAGCTGATGTCGCTGGATCATGCGACGGCCCTCGAACTGCGGGGCCACGATGACCGCTTCGAAATGAGTGTCGTCATCGGATGCGACGCGCACCTGCGCGCCTGGCAGGCCGGTCTGGATCAGCGCTTGGACTTCGGCGGCATTCATCGAGGCATGGCCCTGCGGAGCTTACAAAGGGCCGTCATCTTAGCCGATCCGCAGGCGCATCCGCCGCGTGGATTGGCGCCTGTGGCGACATGCAGTCATGACCCATCGCCCCTACCCAAAGCGTAAGTTTATAAACAGCCAGAGTTTGTGCCGCGCTATCATTCGCGGATGCGATCTTTACCGACCTCCAACCAGCTCGATTCCGAACAGTTGCTCTCGCGCGGTCGTCGCGTGTTGGCTACGGAAGTCGCTGCGGTGCAAGCGCTTGAAGCGCGTCTGGATGGTGATTTCGTCGCGGCCTGTCGGTTGCTGCATGACTGCCGTGGCCGAGTGGTTGTCACCGGCATGGGCAAGTCCGGCCACATCGGCAACAAGATCGCCGCGACACTGGCGAGCACCGGTACGCCAGCATTTTTCCTGCATCCCGCCGAGGCCAGCCACGGCGACATGGGCATGATCACTCACGACGATGTGGTCGTCGCCATCTCCAATTCCGGCGAGACGGCCGAATTGCTCACCATCCTCCCCGGCATCAAGCGACTCGGCGTTCCCCTGATTGCGATGACCGGGAAAATTCAATCGACGCTCGCCAAGGCAGCCGCCGCGGTGCTCGACGTGAGCGTTCCCGCGGAGGCCTGTCCTCACAACCTCGCGCCGACCGCGAGCACCACTGCGACGCTCGCGATGGGCGATGCGCTGGCGGTGGCGGTCCTCGAAGCACGCGGCTTCAGCGAGCAGGACTTCGCACGCTCGCATCCGGGCGGCAGCCTGGGACGAAGGTTGCTTTTGCATGTCGAAGACGTCATGCGTACGGGAGATCAGTTGCCCGCGGTGACTCCGGACACCTCGCTGAAGGAGGGACTGCTCGAGATCAGCCGCAAGGGGCTCGGCATGACGGCGGTGGTCGACGGCCAGAGGCGCGTGTTGGGCATCTACACCGACGGCGACCTGCGCCGCGCGCTGGACAATCCGATCGATATCAACGCCGTGCGCATGCGTGATGTGATGACCGCGAATCCCAAGACGATACCGCCGAAAGTCCTGGCCGCGGAAGCCGTGCACCTCATGGAAAAACATCGCATCACTCAACTGCTGGTCACCGACGCGGAGAATGTCCTGGTCGGTGCGCTGAACGTTCATGATCTGTTCCGGGCCGGGGTGATGTAATCCATGGACACCCTGGTCGAAAGAGCGAACGACGTCCGGCTGCTGGTTCTGGACGTGGACGGAGTGCTCACCGACGGACGGCTGTATTTCACGTCCCGCGGCGAGACCATGAAGTGCTTTCACGTGCGCGACGGCGCCGGCATCAAGCAAGTGCTCAATGCCGGGCTGCAGGTCGCGGTGATTTCGGGCCGCCAGTCGAAGGCGGTGGACAAGCGCATGAGCGAGCTCGGCGTGACCTGGATCCGTCAGGGTGTGCACGACAAGCTGGCGGCGCTGCGCGAGTTGCTGGAAATGCTGAATCTCACACCACAGGCCGTAGCGAGTGTCGGCGACGACACGCCGGATCTGTCGCTGTTCGAAGCGTCGCGGCTCGCCGTCGCGGTCGCAGACGCGCATTCGAGTGTGAAGTCGCGCGCACATTTCATCACCCAGGCCCCCGGTGGCCAGGGCGCGGTGCGCGAGGTGTGCGATCTATTGCTGGAAACTCGCCAGCTCGATGTCAGTCGGCAGGTGCATGGATGAACTGGCGCTGGGTGTCACTGACCGCCGCACTCGCCGCCATCGTGATCGGCTATGGCGCGTTCGTGGACGATGGCGACGTGCCCACGGCAAACCACGAGCTACCGGAACAGCCAGGGTACTACTTGAAGGACGCGGTGATTCTGCGCACGCGCGAAGACGGCTCGCCCGGGATCGAACTGATCGCGCGGCACATTCAGCAGCTGCTGAACCGGCAAGAGCGCGGTGAAGCGATTACGATGGAATCGGTGCGAGTGAATTACTTCGGCAAGGACGACTGGCAGTGGGCGCTGACCGCCAAGTCCGGACTGGTGCCGCCGAATTCGCGCATCGTGCAGTTGGAAGGCGATGTGGAACTGCGCTCGCTGGAAGGCAACGCGAACGCCTATCTGCGCACCAACGAGCTGGCGATCGATACGGAAAAGAATATTGCGTATAGCACCCGCTCGCCGGTACAGATGCGCTTCGGCCAGCATGCGATGACCGTGAAGAGCCTGCGCGCCGATTTGACCAGCGAAAAACTGCGGCTGGAGACAGTGAATGGAAGATTTGACCCGCAACCGCAACGGTAAGAGGCGCGCTCAAGGCGCGCTCGGAGCCGTGCTGTTGCTATTCGCAGCTGCCGGCAGCGTTGCCGCGAAGGAGCCGGCACTCGACGCCGGCTTCACCTGGAGCGCCGATGTGGTCAGCTCCGACTTTCGTCAGGACACGCTCGATCTCTCCGGCAACGTGCGCGCGGCACAGGGGCCGATGTCGATCGAAGCGCAGACCGCCAAGGCGCGTGACTTCCGCGCTCCCAACAGCCGCTGGATCTTCGAGCAGGCCGTGCGCATTCGAAGTGACGAAGCCGACCTGCAATCGAATCTGGCCACCGCGGCATTCGTCAACGGCGAGATTTCCGACGTGCGCATCGAAGGCACGCCGGCCCGCTTCGAGCAGCTCGATGCTTCCAACAGCCGGCAGGTGCGTGGGCGCGCGGGCGTGATCGAATACGACTTCAAGAACGGCGTGGTGAAACTCTCCAATCAAGTGTGGTTCAGCAATGGCAAGGACGAGTTCCGGGGTGATGTGGTGATCTACAACGTTCGCGACGAGCGCGTGCAGATCAATCCCGGCGGCTCTTCCAACCGGGTCCGAGGCATCATCCGCCCGAACCAGAACAAGTCTCAGAGCACCACCAATGGCGGTACTGCGGCCATCGTCGAGCCCACGTTCAACGAGAACGGCGAGAAAATCGAGCGCGAGCGCGCCGCGCCTCAGCTGGCCGCGCCGAAGCCGGTAACCGACAGCAACCGCGGCGGCGGCGCATGACCCGGCTGCGCGTCGAGGGGCTCGCCAAAAAGTATCGCTCCCGGCAAGTCGTCAAAAGCCTGTCACTGGAAGTTTCGAGCGGTGAAGTGGTCGGTCTGCTCGGCCCGAACGGCGCCGGCAAGACGACCGCGTTCTACATGATCGTCGGCCTGGTTCCCACGGACGCCGGACGCATCCTCATCGACGATCAGGACATCTCCAAGCTGCCGGTGCATCGCCGCGCGCGTCTCGGCGTAGGTTACCTGCCGCAGGAAGCCTCGGTTTTCCGCAAGCTCACGGTCGAAGACAACATCCGCGCCATCCTCGAGGTGCGCCCCGAGCTGAGCCGCGACAAGCGCGAGGAGCAGCTCGAGTCGCTGCTCGACGAGCTACACATCGGTCACATCCGCAACAGCCTGGGCCAAAGCCTGTCCGGCGGCGAGCGCCGACGTGTCGAAATTGCGCGTGCGCTGGCCGCGGAGCCCGAGTTCATGCTGCTGGACGAGCCGTTCGCGGGCGTCGATCCGATCTCGGTGCTGGATATCCAGCGCATCATCCGGCACCTCGTGGAACGCAATATCGGCGTGCTGATTACCGATCATAACGTGCGGGAAACCTTGGGAATTTGTAGCCGGGCCTATATCGTCAGCGGAGGCGGTGTGATCGCCGCCGGGACTGCCGACGAGATCCTTGCAAATCAGCAGGTCCGTGAGGTGTACTTGGGTCAGGATTTCCGGCTGTAACCCCTTGAGGGACTCGAGCCGGACGCCGCCGGTGAGCTTCAGCTCGCCGGCCCGTTGACGACCCACAAGCGAGACGAATGCTCAAGCCCGCCCTGCAGCTCCGACTTGGCCAGCAGCTGACGATGACTCCCCAGCTGCAACAGGCCATCCGCCTTTTGCAGCTGCCCGTGCTGGAACTCCAGGCGCAGATCCGCGAGGCGTTGGAAAGCAACGTCATGCTGGAGGCCGAGGACGAATCCGGCAGCCTCGAAACCGGGGAATCGGCGCTCGAGCCCCAATTCGAGTCGACCTACGAATCGCCGCCCCCCAACGCCGAGGGCAGCGCCAGCGGCGAACACAACGAACACAGTGACGACCGCGGCGAAGTCGCGGAAGCCGAGCCCCCTCTCGACATCGTCGAGGATCAGGATTGGGGCGACTCCCAGATCACCGGGCCCGCCGAATCGCCCTGGTCGGGCGACGACGACCATTCCCAGGATTTCTCCGACGCACGCGGCGAGACGCTGCAGGAACATCTGACCTGGCAGCTGGAGATGTCGCGCCTCAACGAGCGCGAGATGCGTATCGGCGCGGCCATCATCGATGCGATCAACGACGACGGTTACGTGATCGAGCCGCTGGATGAGATCGCGCGCAATCTGCAGCCCGAGCTGGTCGTCGCAACCGCTGAAGTCGAGCGAGTTCTCAAGCATGTGCAGGCGATGGACCCGGCCGGTGTCGGCGCGCGCTCCGTCAGCGAATGCATCGAGCTGCAGCTGCGCCAGCTGGATCCCGATACACCGGGTCGCGAAACCGCGCTGGCCATCGCCGCCGGCTACCTCGATCAAGTCGCCGAGCAGCAGTACGCACTGTTACGCCGGCAGCTGCGCGTCACCGAGGAAGAACTGGAAAACGCGTTGGTGCTGGTTCGCGCCTGCCAGCCCCGGCCCGGCTCCAGCGTGCACTCCGTGCCGGCCGAGTACATCGTCCCCGATGTGTTCGTGCGCCGAACCGAGCGCGGCTGGGCGGTGGACATCAATCCCGCGAGCCTGCCGCGTATCCGAGTGAATCAAAGCTATGCGGGTCTCATCGGCCGTTCCGCCGATCACGCCATGCTGCGGACTCAGCTGCAGGAAGCTCGCTGGCTGATTCGCAGTCTCGAGATCCGCAACGAGACGCTGCTCAAGGTGGCTCGCTGCATCGTGCAGCGGCAGTCCGCGTTCCTGGAGAACGGCGACGAATACATGCAGCCGATGATTCTCAAGGACGTGGCCGAAGCCGTGCAGATGCACGAATCGACCATCTCGCGCGTCACCACCAACAAGTACATGCACACGCATCGTGGCGTGTTCGAGTTTCGTTACTTCTTTTCCAGCCATGTCGCTGCCAGCGACGGCACGGAGATGTCGTCTACGGCCATCCGCGCCAAGATCCGCAAGCTGGTGGCCGCGGAGGAGCCCGACAAGCCGCTTTCCGACAGCCGGATCGCAGAGATTCTGTCACGTGAGGGCGTACTCGTAGCCCGGCGCACCGTCGCGAAATACCGTGAAGCGCTAGGTATACCTCCGTCCAGCGAAAGGAAGAAAGTTTCGGTGAGATAACCAGCAGCAGTTTCCCCGCTCCACCTCTTAAGGAGGCTTCCATGCAACTGAACGTCACTGGTCACCACGTCGATGTCACCACCTCCATGAAGGGTTACGTCGAAAAGAAGCTGGACCGCATCGTCAGGCACTCCGACCACATCATTGACGTTCACTGCATCCTTACGGTTGAAAAAATGCGCCACAAGGCAGAAGCCAAGGTGCTGTTGAACGGCGCAATGGTGTACGCCGACGCCGTCGACATGGACATGTATGCCGCCATCGACGCGCTGGCGGACAAACTCGACCGCCGGGTGAAGAAGCACAAGGAAAAGCTCGCCGATCACCACGCGCTGGAAGCCCTGAAAGTCCGGCCGTCCTAGTCGGTCACCGCGCGAACAATCCACACGGCGGTTCATAATTCCGCCGCCGCAGGGGCACAGGGAACGTGCCCTGCAGTCATCCCTCCCCGACTCGTTGCCGCCCCCGCGCCGCTAGCTTAGTCTGTGCAGCCCCTACCAGCGCGTTGCGTGTTTGTACCCATGCGTCTCGTCATCGTCAGTGGACTGTCCGGATCCGGCAAGAGCGTGGCGCTGCACATGCTCGAAGATCTCGACTATTACTGCGTGGACAACATTCCCGCGGGCCTGCTGCCGATGTTCATTTCCCATACCGTCCGCTCGCGCGAGTCGACGTATGGATATACGGCGGTGGGTGTCGACGCGCGCAACCGTCCGGCGGAGATCGCCTCGGTACCGAAGCTGGTGGCCGATCTGAAGCGCAGCGGTGTCGCTTGCGAGGTGCTGTTCCTGCGCGCCGACCAGGAAGTGCTGCTGAAACGTTACAGCGAAACCCGGCGACGCCATCCGTTGAGCCGCGATGGCCTGGGCCTCGCCGAGGCCATCAACCAGGAGCAGGCCCTGCTCGAACCGATCGCGGACGCGGCCGATCTGCTCATCGATACCACGCGCACCAGCGTGCACGAATTGCGCGAATTGATCCGCGACCGGGTGGGCGCCCGCGTCGAAGGACGGATGTCCATCCTGTTCGAGTCGTTTGCATTCCGGCATGGCGTGCCGGGCGATGCGGACTTCGTGTTCGACGTGCGCAGTCTGCCGAACCCGCATTGGGAACCGGGCCTCGCGCGCTTCACCGGCCGGGATCCCGCGGTAGTGGAATATCTCGAGCGACATCCGCAAGTGACCAAGATGTTCGAGGACATCGTCGGCTTCCTGGAGCACTGGATTCCCGAGCTGGTCCGCACCAATCGCAGCTATCTGACCATTGCCATCGGCTGTACCGGCGGTCAGCACCGCTCCGTTTATCTGGTGGAGCGTCTGGCGCGGCATTTCTCCGCAAAATTTCCGCAGGTTCACGCGCGCCATCAAGTGGTCGGCGGCCATCGCCCCGCCTGAGACCAAAAACACGCCCCGCCGAATTCATCCGGCCTCGGCAACTTAACTTCGCGGGCGCGCCGCTCGCCGCTACACTGCGCGCGCCATGACCGAAGTCCAGGAACAAAAGCAGACCCGACTCGCCGCGCTACGCAGCGCGCTCGAGCAGGGTTCGCTGCGTCACGGACATCGGCTCATCAACAGCCTGCATCCGGCAGAAATTGCGTCGCTGATCGAGTCGCTGCCGCCGGCGCGCCGCGAGATCGTGTGGGAGTTCGTCGATCCCGAGTTCGAAGGCGACGTGCTGATCGAGCTCAACGAGGAAGTGCGCGCCGAGCTGATCGGCGGCATGGACGCCGAGGAACTGATCGCGGCCACCGAAGGGATGGAAGTCGACGACCTCGCCGACCTCATCGGCGACCTGCCCGAGACGCTCAATGAGCGTGTGCTGCAGTCGATGGACGCGCAGGATCGCGAGCGCCTGTCGGCGATCCTGCAGTTCGAGCAGGACAGTGCGGGCGGTCTGATGAACCTCGACGCGGTCACCGTCCGCGCCGACGTGACGCTCGAAGTCGTTTTGCGCTACCTGCGCATGCGTGGCGACCTGCCCGCGCGCACCGACCAGCTGTTCGTCGTCAATCGCCACGACAAGTACCGTGGCGCCGTGGACATAACCCGACTGCTGACCGAGGACCCGGAGAAAACGGTCGGTGAGGTGATGGACTCCAGCATCGAAGGCATTCGGCCCGAGACACCGGCGGGCGAAGTCGCGAAGCTGTTCGAGGACCGCGACCTCGTCTCCGCCGCCGTGGTCACCAGCGACGGCAAGCTGCTCGGTCGCATCACCATCGATGACGTCGTCGACGTGATCCGCGAAGAAGCCGATCACTCGGTCATGAGCATGGCCGGTCTCGGCGAGGACGAGGATATGTTCGCCGGCGTCATCACCAGTGCGCGCCGTCGCGCAGTCTGGCTGAGCGCCAATCTCGCCACCGCATTTCTGGCCGCGAACGTCGTCGGTCTGTTCGAAGCGACCATCGAAAAGGTCGTGGCGCTCGCCGTGCTGATGCCCATCGTTGCCAGCATGGGCGGCATCGCCGGCAGTCAGACGCTGGTGCTCATCATCCGCGGCATTGCGCTCGGACAGGTCGAGCAAACCAATGCACGTTGGCTGCTGGTTCGAGAAATCTCGGTGGGCCTGCTCAACGGCGTCGCGGTGGCCAGCATGGTGGGACTGGCCGCAGGCATCTGGTTCGAAACCTGGACGCTCGGCGTCATCATCTTCGCCGCGCTCATGATCAACCTGGTTGCAGCAGCGCTGGCCGGCGTCGGCGTGCCACTGATCTTGAAACGTTTGGGCATCGATCCCGCACTGGCCGGCGGCGTGATCCTGACCACGGTCACCGACACCGTCGGCTTCGCCTCACTTCTGGGCCTCGGCACGCTGTTCCTTACGTAGGTCCAGCCGCCGCAGGATGCCGGTAGCACCCGTCGACGCAACTGAATAGCCCGCGAGAAACGACATCAAGTCGTCGGCGCGCTTCATGGCGTCGTGGTAGCCGAGCGCAATGAGCTCACGCGTGTATGTGTCCTGGAACAGCAAGTAGCTCATCAGCTGCCCGCCGCCGGTGTTCATCGCCCCCATCGTTCGCAGCAACACGCGCAAAGTGCGCGGCAGCGAATCGACGTGATGGCGCGCGATCTCCGATAGATCGCGGCTCGGCAGAATCACCATCATGTCGATCCGGCGCAGATGCGCGGAACCGTCCGGGTTGCTGACGTTGACGGGCCCGGCCTTATCGACGATCTGGTTCAGCTGCGTGAGCCGCTCGAGGTCCGAATACATGCCGTCGCTGAACAGCGAGTCGAGCATGTAACCGAAGATCTGGCCGAACGTGGGACACAGCGGCGGCACCGCCACTGTCGGCGCCGCTTCGTTGCGTGTACCGACAACCAACAGCCGCTGCGCGCCAAGATGAATCGCCGCGCTGAACGGATTCGCCTCGCGCATCGCGCCGTCGCCGTAATACTCGTCGCCCAACAACACCGGCGGGAACACGAACGGCACGGCCACACTCGCCATCAAATGCTCGATGGACAGCGACGTCGGCTCACCCGCGCGCCGTGTTCGTTTCCACGGCGCGGCCCCGGGCTTCGCCTCGAAGAAGGATACCGAGCGCGCACTCGAGTATCCCGCCGCAGACATGGCGATGGCGTCGAGATGCCCCTCGGCAATGGAGCGGCCGATGCGGCTGAAGTCGAACTGTTCCTTCAGCAACTCGCGCAGCGGAGAGTTATCGAACAACGATTTCGGTGGCGGCAGCAGCCAGCCTCCAGACAACATAGCGAACAGCCAGTGCAGGCTGCCGCGGATCATGCTGGCGGTGTCCGCACGAAACACCTGCCCCACCTGGAAATTGCGCCAGACGCGCTCGAGATTTCCAACCGCGACGCGGAAGCGATCCGCATGAACCGCAATGGCCGTGGCGTTCACTGCCCCTGCCGACGTGCCGGACACGACAGGGAACGGGTTGATCGCACGCGCCGGCAACAGATCCGAAATCGCCCGCAGAACCCCCACTTGATAGGCGGCCCGCGCGCCACCGCCGGGTAGTACCAACCCCACCTTGGGCGGCGCAACCGGAGGCGCAGATGTCGGAGTGCGCTCGATCATATGTTGAATCCGTGCCGTTATGGTTGGCGAAATTCCCGACGCTGTTGATTCGATCCGGGCCTCGCCGCTGAGTGATTAGTATGGCACAGTGCCCGGGAACGCCCCCGTGACACGCATGTTATACGGCGTCGCGGATCTCCTTCATCGGGTCCTGCCTCTGGCAGCTGACCAAACCGATTCGAGGATTTGCCCATGACTCTGCGTTTCGCCCCCCTGAACATGCACGCCTGGCTGCGCACCTGGATGCTGGCCGTCACATTCACCTGGCTCGCCGCCAACGTGGCCGAAGCCGCCGCCGAAGGCCCCGCCGTCGGCAGCGCCGCCCCCGACTTCAAACTGCAGGACCAGGCCGGCAAATGGCACGAGTTGAAGGACTACCGCGGCAAATGGGTGGCGCTGTACTTCTATCCCAAGGACAAAACCCCCGGCTGCACCACCCAGGCCTGCGAATTCCGCGACAACGTGTTTGCGTTCCGCGACGCCAACGCAGTCATCCTCGGCGTGAGCGTCGATGACGTCGAATCTCACAAAGAATTTTCCGAGAAGCACGGCCTGCCATTTCCCATCCTCGCCGACGACAAGAAAACGGTGGCGAAGGAATACGGCGTACTGAAGCGCTTCCTCGGCGCCTTCGAACTGGCAAAGCGAGACACCTTCCTGATCAACCCTGAAGGCAAGATCGTCCGCCACTACGCCGACGTCGACCCGGACGGCCACTCGAAGATCGTGCTGAAGGACATCAAGGACCTGCAGGAAAAGAAGAGCTAGGCGGCGCTAAGGAGACGACGCCGACAACGTCATCTCTTGCCGACGTTGCAAGCGCATTAGAGGCATCGGCCATCTTTTCCTGTCCCGCGATGACCGGCTACTGCGTGTCTTGCTACGTCGCAAGCTCATCCGCGACATCGGGCAGCGTCAGGGTGGGGTGTCTTCTTCCGGCAGCTTTTCGGCACATATATGGACCCGCCCACCGTTGCAAGACAGTTTGAAGCAGTGAAGGGCTAACGAACGGTTGCAACCATATATCCGGCCTCATGATCGAGGATCGCTGAGCGATCT
>Ga0182742_1001221_pt1 | contig 34315 bp, 29 predicted proteins | sample eDN5th37CBELigMG_FD_128880 | JGI IMG/M metagenome (GOLD analysis project Ga0182742, IMG submission 128880) | Enriched Miracle-Growth compost microbial communities from Emeryville, California, USA - eDNA 5th pass 37_C BE-Lig MG (version 2)... ... | reverse complement strand
AGGATCTCTCCACCAGTTGCCTGTCAGCTACGAGGCGACTTGGCTCTTACCTCGGTTGGACTTTCACCAACTAGCAATTAACGGCTTGCTGGGCGCGCTGGCCGCTGAAAGCGTGTTCCGCCTCTTCCGTTCCGGCTGGGTCAAGATCCCAAATGCCTTCGCTTTTTTCCTTTTTTCCTCGACCAGCTAGTTCTGGTCCTCTCTGGGGGTTTGTACCTATCGAAAAAAAAGGGCTTGCCCAAATGACAAGCCCCTCTTCCTTCTTCCATTTTTTTACACCAAACTCGAACCTTCCGCTACCGCTTGAGCGTCTTCGAGCGTGATCAGGACCGCCCTCGCCTTGCCGCCGCTCTGGCCGGCGACATAGCCGTCTGCTTCCATCATTTCGATTAGACGGGCCGCGCGGTTGTACCCCACCCGGAATCTGCGCTGCAGGCCGGAAGCCGAAGCCTGTCCCTGCTCTGCAACGAAGACGAGCGCTTCGAGGTACAGCGGATCATCTCCGGCGTCAAAGGATTGCACCTGTTGTTCCAGATCTTCTTTGCTGAATAGGTACGATGGTTTTCTCTGCTTTTTGATGATGTGCGTGATCCGTTCAATCTCGTCGTCCGAGACAAAATTCCCTTGCAGCCGCAAGGGAGTTGTTCCGCTCTCCAAAAAGAGCATGTCTCCTCTGCCAAGCAAGCGCTCCGCCCCAGACTGGTCGAGGATCGTCCGGGAATCGACTTGGGAAAAGACCGCAAAGGCGAGGCGAGTCGGCACATTCGCCTTGATGTTCCCTGTAATCACATCGACGGATGGGCGCTGCGTCGCCAGCAGCAGATGGATGCCGCATGCGCGCGCCTTCTGGGCGATTCGGATGATGCAGTCTTCCACATCCTGCGGGGAGACCATCATCAGATCGGCCAATTCATCGATCACGATGACGATATAGGGCAGATGATCATCCGTCGTTTGATTGTAGCGCTCAATATCGCGCACTCCGGCATCCACGAACAGGGCATAACGCTTCTCCATTTCCTCTACTGCCCATTTGAGAGCGGCCGTCGCTTGCTTTGCCTCTGTGACGACAGGCGTTACCAAATGAGGCAAGTGGTTGTAGGGAGCCAGCTCTACCATTTTCGGATCGATCAGCAGCAGCCGCACTTGTTCAGGGGTCGCCTTGTACAACAGACTGACGATGATCGAATTGATGCAGACGCTCTTACCGGAACCGGTGGCCCCTGCGATCAGTCCGTGCGGCATCTTCTTGATGTCCGCGATAATCGGCGCCCCTCCGATATCCATCCCCAGGGCAACCGCCAATGCCGATGGATGCTGTTGAAATTCGGGGGAGCTGATGATTTTCTCAATCAGCACCGGCTGGCTCGACAGATTCGGGACTTCGATCCCGATCGCATTGCGACCCGGAATCGGTGCTTCGATCCGAATGTCCTTGGCTGCCAGATTCAGCTTGATGTCATCGATCAGGCTGGTAATTTTGTTTACTTTGACGCCCGGAGCTGGCTGCAGCTCGAATCTCGTAACAGACGGGCCTTTCACGATGCCGACCACCTGTGCGCTGACATTGAAGTTCGCCAGCGTCTCCTCCAGCAGCAGCTTTTGCAATTGCGTATGCTCGTCATCGTCCCCCGCAACTTCCGGGCTTGGATTGAGCAAATCCAGCGACGGAAGCTGATAGGATGGCTCTGTTTGCATTTCGTTAGGTTGTATTTGTTCCGTCGGCAGTGGCACAGGGGCAGTTTGAACAGACTCGGTATGAACAGGCGGGTCTGTCGGGATCAGGTTGACAGATTGTGCCGTCGTGAACGGGCTGGATTCCGCACGTGCCAGGAGGAGAGCCACCTCGGGACTCTGCCCAACCACCTTGACAGCTGGCTCAATGTCCTCCTTCTTCTCTGAATCTTGCTCGTCCTCGTTCTCCTCGTCCTCGTTCTCTATGGAACCGGGACTCTTTTCTTCCTGTGCCACTTCGCCTTCATCTCGATCTGCGCCTTCATCTCGATCTGGCAGAAGCTCGCTTTCAAGGACCTCCAACACTCCGCTTGCCGCATCTGGAATTTGCGGTTCCTCGGGATTCGTCTCTGCTTCAATTTCTGCTTCAATTTCTGCTTCAGTTTCTACCTCTGTTTCTGCTTCCGTCTCTACTTCATGAACGACTTCGCCCTCTTCTTCTGCACCTGCTTCAGTATCGGATGATTCATGCTGCGGAACCTCTGGCCAGGCTGCCTCCTCCCGGCTTTCCGCCTCCTCGGCAGCAGGCTTCGGTTTTCTCGTAAACAGAAACAACGGCTCGATGGTAGTGTCTGTCTCTTTTGCTACCGTTGTATCGCTTGCGGCCGCTGCCTCGTTCGCCGCTGTCACCTCTACGGACTCGACTGCCTTCTGCTCTTCGTTTTCCGCCTTTGCCAGCTTCCTCTGCTGCCACAGCTTTAATTGGTTCAGCTGCTCTTCCTGCTCCTGGAGCGGATACACGATACCCGCCGTCGTGTGAATGGGATGCTCCATCTCCATCGTGTCAGGCGTGATCTTTCCATATACAGGGGAGACAATATCCGAAGGCTGATAGGTTCTGTTTTCGATTCCAGCCGTCCTCGATTTCCCCGGCTTGAAAGAAGCTCCCTGGAGATCCGGCTGTTGTTTTTGGGCTGGCAAGGCCTTCTCCTCCGGCTGCTCAACTGCTTTTGCAGGCCTGCGATTGGGCAACCGCTCACGCGAAGTAGACGGATTCTCCTGATTCCCTACACGGGGATCCAGATCCAGACCCAGCTCCTTCTCTATTCTTCTGCGCTCCGGATAATGGTCCGGTACGACCGGAAACCGGAACTGCCGCTGCTTGTCCGTTCTGAAATCGTCATGTTCCCGACTGCTTTCACGCTCTCTCGGGTAGATGCTTTTCGTTTTCGCCTGGAGCTGACGGGATTTCGTATAGTTGGGTGGATGCGTCTCATCCTCATCCACTTCCCTCTCTTCCCCCCGAAACACATTCATCAGCTTTTGGAACCACGACCACATGTTGCAACGCCCTTTCTCACTTGCTTCATTTCCCTTTTATATTACCAGAAAAAAGGACTTGCGTTTCGTTCGATTCTGTTTTTTTCGTATTTATGAAACTTTTGGTGGGTCTCACACGTAAATAGTAAGGGAAAGAAAAAGTATACATAGGGAGGAATACCGCATGTGGAAGAAGGGGAGTGCCCTACTGATAGCAGGGATGCTCGTATTGTCCGGATGTTCTGGTGAAGCTTCACTGGTCCGTGATTCCATCGTCCAAACGCTGGATAAACCGAATTACGACTACCAAGGCACCTTGAAATTGACTGGTGACATCGACAAATTGCCGGAAGCATTGGGCGAGCCTGTCGATCCTGAAGGAAAAGCCGTATTGGAAGCTCTGAAAGCGGGCGTCACCGTGAAAGGATCGCAGCTCGATCTGGAAAATGCCAAGGCTGTCATTGAAGTAAACGACGACAAGCTGCTGCGCGACAACAAGCTGTGGTCCGGGGATAAAAAAGCTTCGGTCGAGCTTTTGGTAAGCAAAGATTCGTTCTATTTGAAATCTCCGCTGGACAGCAAATATCTGGTAATGAGCGCTGATGTATCTGGTGATTTGGCCGCGATGGGCGCATCCGAAGCTGCCAACCCTGCCAAATTGAAGGAATATCAGGAAAAAATGAACGACCTGACGATTTCCTTCATTAAAAAATATGTAGCCAAATACGGCTACAAGCTGAACAACGTGAAAAACCTGGGAGCGACTACTGTTGAACTGCCAAACGGCGAAAAAGCGGAAGCTACCCACATCGCGATCAAGCTGGATGCCAAAGAACTGGTCAACATGTTCTTCTATACAGCAAATGACGCGGTTGCAAGCCAAGACGTCAAAGCATTCGCTATTGACATGATGGTCCTCTCTACTTCCCTGCAGGAAGAGATGTTCCCAGAGGATGGCAAAACGACTGAAGCCGAAAAACGCGCTACGGCAGAAGCAGCGGTAACATCCGGTCTGGCTGAAGCGAAAAAATGGCTCGAGGAATCTGGCAAAGTGTATACAGCCGACAAGGTTGTCGAAGAGATGAAAGCAGCTGGCTTCCACGCTTTGAACTGGAACCTTGACTTCTACATCAACAAGGATAAATTGCCTGTTCAACAAAAAAGCGCTTTGAGCGTAACATTCCAGGTTGACGGCATGAAACAGCCTCTGACAGTAGGTCTTGAAGCTGATCAGTATGCCTACAACTTCGGCAAAGCGACCAAATACGAGATCCCTGGCAAAGATGCCGGCGTGACTGTAGAACAACTGTACAATGATGAAAAAGCAATTGACAGCTTCAGTGACAAAGGCTTCTTCCGTCTCTTTGTCCAGTCCTCGCTCGACCAGTACAAAGCCCAGAAAGAATGGGAAGAGGAATGGGCGAACTGGGAGCTGGAAGAAGGAGTAGAGGGAGAAGCAGCCGAATAATCGTTCCTCCCATTGAAAAAAGCACGATGCCCCATGGCGTCGTGCTTTTTTGCTTTCTGCCAGCCTACTCTTTGATCAGGCCGCGGATCGTCTCGTGCAAGATTCCGTTGCTGGCGACCAGGGATGCGAGTTCCTCCACCCGAAATGCCTGGTGACGATAAGGCTCACCCTGCCAATTCGTGATGGTTGCTCCCGCTTCTTTGGCGATGATGATTCCTGCCGCGACATCCATGATGCTGGAACGCTGCATGACGATATAATCGAGCCAGCCGTTGGCCAGCAAGCACCAGTCCAATGCCGGGGCAATATTGCGCATCAAGCGTTTGGTCTGCATCACGAACGGCTCTGTGAACGCCAGCTCCTGCTCCTTGGTGACGGAATGGCGGCCGCGAATATACGTACCCACAGCCTTGGTCTGATCAGCGCGCTGATTGATAGAGATGCGTTTTCCATTCAGGAAAGCGCCCCCTCCCTGCTCTGCCCAGAACATCTGACCCGCAACCGGATTGTAGACGACCCCCAAAACCAGTTCGTTTTTGTATTGCAGGGCAATGGATACGGAAAAGTAAGGGTATCCTATAAAGTAATTATTGGTGCCGTCCAGCGGATCGACAATCCAGAGATACTCTGCATCCCGCTCCAACAGACCGATTTCTTCCGAATAGATCGAGTGCGACGGAAAATGGCGATGCAGCACTTCGATGATGCGCTTTTCGCTCTCCTTATCCTCCGGCAGTTTGACATCATTATGCAATTCCTCGTCTGGAATGAGCTGCTCCAGAAAACGCTCTTGCAAATAATCTCCCGCCGCTTTTGCCGCAGCTTTGGCTATTTCCAGCATTCTTTTCATCACCTCTGAAGTTTGAATCGTGTTTTCGGTTGCCACTCAAGCACTACATTTACTATGATAGATAGACGCCCTACTACAGAATGGGAGGGGATTTCAAATGAACAGCGATTTTATCCGCCTGAAAAACCTGGAAGGCGAACTAAAGCTGTCCCAAATGAACAAGCACCTCGGCTGTTCGGTCACCAGCAAGGAACTGGTTTTGTACAAGCCGCATCTGACCTATCATCTGTTTCTGCACGATATCGTGAGCATGGTCCCGGCCCAGCAGGATTCCATCCCCGTCCTTTTTCGCAAGCAAGGGGGAAAGCAACGCCCCTTCTTCGACTCCCAGACTTACAAGCTGGTAGCCAAATGGGCGCGAGTCGTCTCCCGCTCCGGCATCGTGGAAAAGGAGAACATGGAGTTTATCCTCCCCATCTCTTCCAAGATGCTTTCCTACATCTCGGAATACAGCGGCCTGGTTGTCATCCGCTGAACGTTTTCTATCCAAGCCTCTATCCTGCAACACCGCGGGTTAGAGGCTTTTCACTTTGTTTTTTTGTCCAAGACGATAAACGTCCCGGTGCCGTGCGCAACCCGCTTGTTGCGGTCATCGTAAATGCTGGTGTCCATGACCACCAGTGTTTGTCCACGATGCAAAAATGACGCTTCTGTGCGCAGGCTCTCTCCCAGCCCTGGACGCAGGTAATTGACCTTCAGCTCTGTCGTCACGGCATACTTGTCCGGCGGCAGGGAGCGGTTGATCAGGGAGCCCATCGTGGAGTCGATCAGCGTGGCCAGGATTCCGCCGTGTACGGCACCCGTCGAATTTTTCATAAACGTGGTGATCGGCACCTCGAACGAATAGGTGCGGTCATCGAGGAATCTTCCCTGCAAGCCCAGGAGCCCGGATAGAAACACGCTTTTTCTCTCGCGCCTTTGGCGAATGGACTGGAGCGTCAGCGCGAGCAGTTCCCGTTCCTCCTCGCTGCCTTCTTCCCAGATATTTTTCAATTCTTCTATCATTTTTTCACTCCACCCTAAATCGTCGCTTTCTTTATTTTAAAGCAATTTTCTGCAATTTTCTACGCAGCACTTGTCCGGCAAGTGTTTGACCCTGAGCAAATGTTCAGACTTTAACGGTTGTTTCTATTTAGTGAAAAGTGTTAAGATAGTGCAAAATAGAAGGCTGGATTTTCTATTCGGAAGGGAGAGTTTTCAAGTGGCCAGACTTAGAAGCGACATGATTAAAAAAGGATTTGACCGCGCTCCGCACCGCAGTTTGCTGCGTGCAGCAGGCGTGAAGGAAGAGGATTTCGACAAACCGTTTATCGCGATCTGCAACTCGTATATCGACATTATTCCAGGTCATGTGCACTTGCAGGAATTCGGAAAAATTGTGAAGGAAGCCGTTCGCGCTGCCGGAATGGTTCCTTTTGAATTCAATACCATCGGCGTAGATGACGGGATTGCCATGGGGCATATCGGTATGCGCTACTCGCTCCCGAGCCGCGAAATCATTGCAGACAGCTTGGAGACCGTTGTTTCCGCTCACTGGTTTGATGGCATGATTTGTATTCCAAACTGTGACAAGATTACCCCAGGGATGATCATGGGCGCTCTTCGCGTGAACATTCCGACAGTATTTGTAACAGGCGGTCCGATGAAAGCCGGAAAAACAAGCGATGGCCGCTCGATTTCCCTTTCTTCCGTCTTTGAAGGCGTCGGCGCTTATCAAGCCGGCCTGATCGACGACAAGCAATTGGACGAGCTGGAGCAATACGGCTGTCCAACCTGTGGCTCCTGCTCCGGCATGTTCACCGCCAACTCGATGAACTGCCTCCTCGAAGCCATCGGTCTGGCGCTGCCAGGCAACGGTACCGTTCTCGCAGTATCGCCTGAGCGCAAGGAACTGGTAAAAGCATCTGCTGAAAAACTGAAGCACCTGATCGAGCGCGATATCAAACCGCGCGATATCGTAACGCTGGAAGCGATCGACGACGCTTTTGCCCTCGACATGGCAATGGGCGGTTCCACCAATACGGTCCTGCACACCCTGGCAATCGCACAGGAAGCTGGCATCGAGTACTCGATCGAACGCATCAACGAAGTAGCCAAACGCATTCCGAACATCTGCAAGCTGGCTCCTTCCTCCGACTACCACATCGAGGATTGCCACGAGGCAGGCGGCGTCTCCGCCATCCTCAAGGAAATCTCGAAAAAGCCTGGAGCGATCCACCCAGACCGCATCACGGTAACTGGCAAAACCTTGGGCGAAAACGTCGCAGATGCCGAGATCAAAAACGATCAGGTCATCCGTCGACTGGACAATCCATACAGCGAGTCTGGCGGTCTTGCCGTTCTCTTCGGAAATCTGGCAGAGCAGGGCTCGATCATCAAAACAGGCGGCGTCGATCCTTCGATCAAACGCCATGAAGGACCTGCCATCTGCTTTGACTCCCAAGAAGATGCACTCGCAGGGATCGCGGCTGGCAAGATCAAACCTGGCCACGTCGTCGTAATCCGCTACGAAGGTCCGAAAGGCGGCCCTGGCATGCCTGAGATGCTCGCACCGACTTCCCAGATCGTCGGTATGGGACTTGGAAAAGAAGTAGCACTCGTAACAGACGGACGCTTCTCTGGAGCTTCCCGCGGAATCAGCATCGGCCACGTGTCTCCGGAAGCAGCCGAAGGTGGACCGATCGCCTTCGTCGAGGATGGCGACATCATCTCCATCGATCTGGAAGCGCGCACGATTGAGCTGCATGTCGATGAAGCCGAACTGGCTCGTCGTAAAGAAGCCAATTGGAAAGAGTTCGAGCCAAAAGTGAAGACCGGCTACCTTGCCCGCTACTCCAAAATGGTGACCAACGCCAGCATGGGCGGCATTCTGAAAATCTAATATATGAAAAAAGTCAGCCCCGCATCTGCTCAGATGCGGGGCTGACTCTCTCTTGCCTCAATTAACAAGATTTGCATTTCTTAGCGGCGAAACCAATCACCGATTGATGCGTCTTATATGATAACTACATCATCCGCCGGGCGGTGACGAAGCGTTTCTCCCAGGAGGTGCCCCGGAATGTACTATAGGTAACACCCGGGTTCCCATAGGTATGTAACAGTTTGTTATTTCCAGCATAAATCGCAACATGCGTTATTCTCTGCGACGAAGTGGTTGTACTCGCCTTGAAGAAAATCAAATCGCCTTTCTTCAGATTGCTTTTGGAAATGCGGGTTCCCACCTTCGATTGTGAACGCGAATCGCGGGGCAGCTTCTTGTCGATCGCCTCTCTGAAAACACGCTGTGTAAACGACGAGCAATCAAAAACAGCCGTCGTATTTTTGCTAGCGCCAAATTTATAGGGCCTGCCCAAGTATTTTCTTCCGGTGTTGATCACTTTGTCTGCCTTGCTCTGACTCCATGCGGCATGCGCAACGCCAATGTCTCCTGGAATCGGGGCTACCACTGCCGTCAACCCCATCGTGACACCCATCAGAATCCCTACAATCGCTTTTCTTACTTTCATGTTGTTCATCCTCCCTTTTATGAAAAGTTTGGCTGACCTTCCGCTGTTTCTCTACTCTACCATCCCTTTTCTTTCTATGAAATTGGCAAAAAGTTTCCAAGCGGACGAACCACATTCGGACGAAATTTCCACTAGACGCCTCAAAGCCGCAGTTTTATAAGCATTTGTCAAATTTTCAGTCTTCTCCATTTGCCAACATGTTCCTCAAAAGTCCCCCAATTTTTTCCGCACTATATATAGGCCTTTTCGCATATACTGCGACTTTTCTCCTACGTTTCATTGTAAAAAATCCCTAATCGATGCAAACAGGACTGGTCTTTACTGGAATCAACCATTTCTACTCTCTACTTGCAACATCAGGGGAGTCATCGTAAAGTAATTAGGAGTTCGTTATCAAGGAGGCAACTTATGCGATTGCGTAATATTCCAGGTGCCGAGGCGGCCCTGGCTGAATATCCGACGTTCGTGCAAAATCCTGTTTCGTTCAAGGGGAAATGGCATGAACGCTTCGGGAACAACAACCCGATCCACGTAGAGATCGGCTGCGGGAAAGGTCGTTTTATCAATACTTTGGCTGCCCTGCATCCCGACATCAACTTCATTGCCGTAGAATTGAAAGCCGAGGTCGTCTTGCGTGCCGTACAGCGCACGGAATACCGCGAGATCCCCAATCTCGCCTTCGTCCAGTACAATGCGGCCATGCTGACCGACCTTTTCGCTGACCATGAGATTACCCGACTCTATCTCAACTTCAGCGATCCCTGGCCGAAAACGAGACATGCCAAGCGCCGTCTCACCTATTCCAGTTTTCTGCAAACCTATCGCCAGGTATTGAAGCCGGATGGCGAGGTTCATCTCAAGACAGACAATGAAAAACTGTTTGAGTTCTCACTCAACCAGTTTGCCGCAGAGCGTTTCCAGCTCCGCAATATCACCTTTGATCTTCATCAGTCCAAACAGGCTGCGGACAACGTCATGACCGAATACGAAGAGCGCTTTTCCTCGAGAGGACAGCGAATCTATCGGGTTGAAGCCGCTTGTTCCTTCCATTGATAGGCAAAAGTCATCCATTTCTCTTTCTCCAGATCAGCAGCTGGCAATCCAGCAGTCTGCTCTGGAGAAGGAGTCCTTACGTTCTCTTCCATACCTGTGTAAAGGATTGAATATGGATCCAATGAAAGCACATACAGAGAATTTCCACTATTCACACTTGTCTTTTCTGCTCAAGCGATTGCATGTCATTTCCATTGCACTCCTAGCACTCTATGCCTTTTACTTCTACGTCGATTTGGTTCTCTACCAGCATGTTGCCGGTACTCCTTTCCATACGACACTGATCCTTATTCATGCTGCCGGATTTCTGGCTTCCCTGTTCTACATGGGGATCTACCCCCTGGTCAAGAAGAATCAGCGTTTTCTCCAATCGGTGGGGCCTGATCTGCTCCTTGACTTCTACGTTTTCCTCTACATCGGCTCCAGTGCGCTCGCTTCCCTAAATAGCTACAGATTGAGCGGACACATCGATATGTACCTGGTTGTTCTTGTGGCTTCCGCTGTCCTGCTGCCGATTCGTCCCAAGCATTTTTTCTGCATTCTCGCAATCATTCATGTACTGTTTCTCTCCCTGCTCTCATCCTTCATCGACGATCCGAATCTATTAACTTCCAAACAAATCATCTCTACCATTGCAGCTTTTATCTCCTTTTTGCTCTTGGTGCTGCTCTACTCGTCCCGAGAGCAAGAATTCCAGCATCAACAAAAACAGGATGAACTGCAAAAAAACTTTCGCACCTTATTTGAGATGAATCCCTATCCGCTTATCCTGTCCAGACTTTCCGATGGCAAATTGCTGCTCTGGAACAAAGCGGCTGCAGAATCGTGCTCGCCCTCCCATACTTCTGATTCCGTGACTGACCACCAACTCGTCTTCAGCAGTCCGCAAGAACGGGTTGAACTCGTCAATGAACTGCGCTTGCGAGGCAGCATCAAAAATTACATATTGAAGCAAGATCAGCCACTAGGGGCAACGAAGTGGGGAATGGCGCATTATGAGCTGATCATGTATGGAAACGAGACCTGCATTCTCTCAGGAGTTACCGATATTACTCCTTTGAAGCAGGTGGAAGAGAATCTGGCAGAGTACGCCAACTACGACGCATTGACAGGAATTCTCAATCGCCGGAGCGGACTGGAGGCATTGAACAGTTGGCTAACCAATCCCCATTCAGAGGCTTCTTCGTGTATCGTCTGCTTTATTGACTTAAACAATCTCAAACAGGTGAACGATCGATACGGGCATCAAGCGGGTGACGAGATGATCAAGGAAGTCTGTACAGTGATCAGCGAGCGATTGCATGACAAAGATCTCTTTTTCCGTTACGGCGGAGATGAATTTATTATTCTTTTCTTTCAAAAGGATTGGCAGCAGGTCTCATCGATCTGGGAATCCATCCAGCAAGCGTTCGCAGAGAAAAACAGCAGCAGCGGCAAGCCTTACACGTTATCCGTAAGCCGAGGGCTCTATCAATGCGAAAAAGACACCGACTTGTCCATCGAAGAAATTATGAAGAGGGCTGATTGTGAGATGTATAAGGATAAGCAAGGGCAGCGCCTTTCTTCCTCCTTATCTGGAAAAATGGTATAATATTGGAATGTCAGTAGGACTTGGAGGAACATAGTTGATGGACCTTGGATTTGCTTTTGCTTCTTTTATTCCGCTTTTGCTGATGCTGGCCTTCTACGCCCTCATCATCTACCTGATCGTGCAAGTCATTCGTTTCATGAAACAAAAAACGCTCCATGACCAACAACGAAATGAAAAGCTGGACGCCCTGATCCAGCTCTTGCGTGAAAAAGAAAGAGAACAGCAACCCTAACGTAAGACGTTCTCTTTTGAATGAACAAGAGAAAAAGCATGACCATTCACATGTAGAATAGGTCATGCTTTTTCTCTATGTTTCAACAGCTGCTTTTTTAATTACATAACCTCAATTCTTCATTTAATCAGTGACTTTTTTAAGTTCAAAAGATGTTGCCTCTAATAACAAGATAAGCCTATCATTATTAACAATAAAAAAACTTAGAGGTATGCCAAGTTGTGTAGAAGAGTCATTTATTACTATGTATTTTACTGTATCATTATTATTTATATTTAAAGGATCGGGATCTGTTTGAAATAAACGATAAAAAGAGTCTGAGTTATCGCATATAAAATCAAGCCTATATAATGGGTTCTTCAGTTCGTGTTGATAATCATGATAGTTTTTAAGTCCTTTTGATGAAAAGAAGTCTTTTTTGATTATAAATTCATCACCAATTATTTTTTGCCCTGTTGGATATTCAGAAGCATCATTGTATGAATTTGCAAACCCCAAAAGTTTCTCAACTTTCCAAGTTCCATAGAAAGACTTTTCCGTTTCATCATCCAAATTTGTCCATACCCCATCACAGTATTCAGCGGTACTCTTTGGAATAATGGACTCATCAGTTTCAGATTCATGCTCACTGGTAGAATTTGTTTGCGAAGTATCTGCACCTTTGGGAACCGTTGTATTTTCTACGCTATTATTCGAAGTATTTGAAGTTTTTGTAGTTGATGCTGTTTGAACATTTTCACAAGCCGATGACAGCATCAACATGATCGTAATACAAACCAAGAATCCTTTTTTCATATTGCACACCCTGTTTTTATTTTTTTCTAACCTGCCTCGCTAAAAAAAGACTACTATTGAAATTTGACAAACGCAAATTTCTAACAGGTCTTCTTTTCCTTTGAAATGCTCTCTCTTATTTCACAATTATATCCTTTATGTCAAACACTTTAATTATTAATCCGATTCGTTGAGCAGGTATAAAAAATAGGGTACGGGAACCATTGCGATTCCGCACCCACTTCGTGTTGCGAATTCAATTCAAAAGAGAACGTCTTAACCCTAATGGCCGTTCTTTTTTTTATGTCTTCCATTCATACATCTCTTCGCTGAAAAATCCGGATCGCGATCAGCAATGCGACAAGTCCGTACCCAAGGGTGTAGTATAGCATTGCGGCGCTTGGCGGAGAAGAAGTGCCGAAAATCCCTTGGGAAGCAAAAGACAAGGGATTGTCCACCGCCTCAAACAAGGAGAGCATGCTCAGCCGAAACAAGGAATCGGTCGGAAAGATCAGGCTGGAGACAATGCCGATCTGAACGAGGGACTCTTGGTGTATCAAGGAGCCCAATTGTTCGACGAAACCGCCGATAAAGCTGATGCCATAAAGAATGATCAGGAAAATGCCGCCGGTGACGGTCGTCGTCATGCTGCTCATCAGCAGGGATACGCAAACCAGGATGACCGGCAGGAGAAGAAAGTAGCCCAGCCCTGTCATGACCTGCGTTGCACGCAGCTGCACGGCCATCTCACCGCCTCCGACCCATTGATTGATGGCGATCAGTCCCAGATAGAGCATCGCTGTATAGAGAATCAGCATGCTGGCCAGTCCCAGGAATTTACCGAGCATATATTGTCTGCGTGGCATCGCGCGCGCAAGCCACGTATCGATCTGATGGCTCTCGATTTCCGAAGCGATGCTCCCCACACTGCTAAGAATCGCCAATAACGCGGCGATAATCGAGCCAAAATACAACCCCATTCCCAGCAATTGCGTCGAGAAAAACCTTTTCATCATCATCGCATCGCCAGAGGCCGCGCCCATTGTTTCCCTGATCTCGCGCGCGGCGAACCAGGTCGCGACGCCGAATAAGAGCAGGAACGCCAGTGACATCAAGACGGTGATGGTAAAAATCCGTTTGGAGATCATCTCCCGGTATGTGATTTTAATGATTGGCCACATGCGTTTCCCTCTCCTTCTGCTGGACCCAGTACAAGAACACTTCCTCCAACGATTGTTGCTTGCGAACGACCTCGTGAACGGCAGCCCCACTTGCCACCAGCTCCTGCAAAAGAACAGGCACCCGTCCCTCCTGATCCAGCGTCACGAGCCAAGTCGCTTGTCCTTCCCGTTCCTTCAGCAAGCGCTGATCCGTTACAAACGGCAAACGGGCATGCCAATCCGCTGTCGCCTGCTCGATGGTGATCTCCACCTGGGGCTTTACTGCGCTTAGCTTGCGCCACTCTCCAGAGGTGACCAGCTCACTTCGGTGAATGATGCCGACATAATCACAGACGCTTTCCATCTCGCTCAGCAGGTGACTGTTGAGAAAAATCGTTTTTCCCTGATCACGCAGGCGCGCAATCAGCTCCCGCACTTCTTTTCTGCCGATCGGATCAAGCGCAGATGTCGGTTCATCCAAAAAGATCAGCTCCGGGTCACTCAGCAGGGCGCAGGCCAAACCAATTCGTTGCTGCATCCCTTTGGAATAGCCGCGAATCCGTTCGTCGACCCGCCCGCCCAGACCGACAACCTCGACAACCTCGCCAATCACCCGGTCCCGCTGGCTTTTGGACAAGCCGCAGATCTCCCCGTGATGCTTGAGCAATTGCCTGCCGGTAAGCCAGTCCGGATAACGGAACAGCTCAGGCAAATAACCGACTTTTCGGCGTGAATCCACGCTTCCGATGGGGTAGCCGAGCATCGTCGCACTCCCCGCCGTCGGGTGCAGCAAGCCCAGCATCGTGCGGACAAAGGTGCTCTTCCCAGCGCCATTTTGCCCCAAAAAGCCAAATACAGAGCCGCGCGGAACTTGCAGCGTGATCTGCTTGCAGCCGCCTTTGCCGTCGTATTGCTTGGATAAACCTATCGTTTCGATGACATTGTCAGACATAGTACCCTCCCAGACTCTCAGACAAAATAAACGGGCAAAAGCAGAGCCCACCTCGCCCGGTAAGCTCTGCCAATTTGACAGCCATTATTTGACTTTTTTTGCGAAGGACATCAGTTGCTCGGCTTTGTCTTCCGCGCCGTCCAGCATGTGAATGGAGCCATTATGCTGCCAGATCAGGTAAGAGCGATGCGGCGATTCGATCAGCAAGCCCTCTTCGCCATTGACGTTTACGTTTTTCACCTGGCTGTCCTTGTCCTCGATGTAAGGCAGTGGCAAGGTGTGCTGCCAGTCATCCAGATTGACCATCTGTTTTTTGACGTTCTCCGGAATAAACGGCAGGGCCAGCACCGTATCGCGAAGTTCAGCAAGATCTACCCCTTCAGGAGCTTGCAGCTTCAATCCCTCCACTACATTGTAGGTAAAATCGGCATCTCCCGACTTCAGGTACAGGTTCATGGTTTGCGGTATTTGCAGCGAGAATGGCTTGCCATTCAGTTGGTCGTCGAAGCGTTTGTCCATGCCGACTTGCTCGAGCAGGCGATTCGCTTTTTCCGTATCGATTTCAAATTGGACGCGATGCGCAGCATGCACATCCACCCCATTGAAGCTGACGTCGCTCGGGAGCTCAGGAAGCTGGACGCCTGCCTTCTCCGCCTCTTCCTTCGACTCATACCAGACCGAGCCATCGCCGTTCTGATCCGAATCATCGATGCTGATTTTCCCGATTCCATTTAACTCCAATTCCCCGGCCTTTCCGGAGGACAGCCACATTTCCGCGTGCTGCAAATCCTCCGCGGTCACTTTGACGAATGCTACCTTGTCTACGCGAAAAATAGACAAGAGATCCTTGGCCGCCACTTGCACCTGCGGGATAGACAGCGCTACGGCGACTGCCGCTGCTGTCGATACACCTGTGATCCACTGTTTGGTTCGCTTGTTCATATGACTCCAACTCCTTTTATTCATCGGGCTGCTGGCAGGAGCGGCTCCTATTTCCGCATCCTGCTTGCCGATGTTCTGCTGATTGATCTGTTGGGAAAAACGTTGCCATGCTGCCTCCGTATCTACCTTCACTTCATGGGGCGAGGAGAGAAACGACCTCTCTACCTTCTCCCTGGTCCAATTCTCCAGTTCGGATAGTTCGGTAAAACGTGCTTGACAGATGACACAGTTTTCCAAATGCTGGGAGATGTTTTGAAACTCCTCATACCCGCATTCTCCGTCCAGGTACATTTGAAGCAAACCTTCAGCCACGCATTTCATTCAGCTTCCCCCCTCATCTGTTTGTAGATACTGCGGAATTTCAGCTTGGCGCGAGAGAGCAGCTTGCCCACTGACCCTACTTCGACACCTGTTGCTCTCGCCAGCTCCGTATAGGGAAAGCCGGAGTATTTCATGACCAGCAGTGTGCGCTCCCGTTCATCCAGTGCGGACAACACGTCGCGCACTTGCCCGATCTCATCCTGCTCCAGCCATATCTCTTCCGACGACGGCGCGGTATGTGTCCGCTCGGCTTCCACCTGCTCCTCTCGCGCATTTCTTCTCTTTTCCGATCGCAGATAGTTGTACGCTGCGTATATCGAAGCTTTGGACAGCCAGGCGGGAATATGCTCGATTACGGTTCGATCCGTACGGTAAAAGGTGAGGAAGACTTCCTGAGCCAAATCCTCCGCAGTCTGCTGGTCTTTGACGATCCGTACGATTTGCCGGACGACAAACGGATAATAGGCCGTAAACAGCTCTTGAAAGTTGTCCGCATCCTGCTTTCCTCTCATGGATTGAATCGCCAGTTTGGCCTGCACACCCACTTCCTTTCCTCCTTTCGCCTCGTTCATTTTATAGAAACCGCCGAATCAGGTTTTGTGACAAGTTCACGTAAAATTTTTTGCTGACTTTTCCGATACACCCAATAGGGAGGAGTTTACATGGAAAAGCTTTCCTTTCTCCAGGAAAAAAGTTCGTTTCACATGCGGTATCCGCAGCAGAGCGATCTCGCCTTTTACCGCTGGTTCACCGAGCAGTACCCGCAGGAAGCCATCGGCTGGTATCACCTGGGACGGGAGCATGAAGCACGCGGGGAACGAGACTTGGCGCTCGCCGCACACAGGCAAGCCTTGCACACCCGACCAGGTCCGTTCCAAGAAGAAGCGAGACAAGCCTTCCAGAACCTGCTGCGCGAACGGCAGAAGGAAGCCTGGAGGAGACGCTCCCGCCTTCTGCTTGGCTCTCTATTGTTTTTCTACCTGCAGTTTGTTTTTTCGCCAGGTTTGCTGACAGATCCGCTTCCGGCTGTTGCACCTGCACAGGCTGCATCCGAGTCGATGGCCCCCGCCACCATGGACAAGCCCCATGTGGAGGTCATTGCCGTACCGCCTTCGCTATCCGTCGAGGAAATGAAAAGTCAGGTCAGACGTTATTTGTTGGGGCGACGACCGGCTCTTGAACAGCCCTACACGGTCATGATCGTGCCTGAGGCTTTTGGCTTGCCGTTGTTTACACCGCTTTTGTTTTATCAACCCAAGGAAGTCCTTGGAATTGTCAAGTATCATCCGTCTTCACGCATGGTCCTGTCGGAGCAATGGTTTGCCCAGCCCGCAAGCTACCAGACGGAGAACGCATTGAGCCAGGCGAGAGAAGCATTCACCCGAGAGCAGATGGTCTACCAGCATATCATCACCTTGCGCAACGCCCTTTACCGCCATTATCAGCAAAAAGGAACCTTGCCAGCCCGTCTGGAAGATCTCGCCGGAGCGTATCCCGGCAACAGTCTGCCGCAAATTCCGCTCCCGCCCGCCGAATGGGGAATGACATCTTATGCATACCATCCAGAAAAATGGGACTCTGCCCTTGCTTGGGACAGCTTGCCGGAAGTCCTGCCCCTGCCCGGATATCCGGAGCCTGTCGTACCGCTTGAACCGATGCAGCTGCATCTTTTCCAGGCGAGCCACAGAGTGGAGTTGCGAAGCGGTTCCCACGTGATTCGCAGTCATCCGATCGGAATTGGCAAAAACCACGCAACGCCAAACGGGCTCCATACGATCCTGCAAAAAATCAACAAGCCCCGCGGTCACGACAATATTTACGGCACACGTGGCCTCGTCTTCATGCCGGAGGGCTATGCCATCCACGGTACAAACGACCCGGCCAGTATCGGTCAAAACTCGTCTCTCGGCTGTGTACGGCTGCACAATGCCGACGTCGAGGAACTGTACAGCTTCGTCTCGCTGGGGACAGAGGTCGTCATCTCCGCCATGCCTTCCAGCGTGGAATGGAGCAATCCCGCCCCCTTCGTTCTGGCTGCAGGACCCGAGGAAGAGACGCCGCATGTGGTGTACAAATGGCTGCATTAAGGTCTGCTAGTCAGGACGTTTATGAACACCAAAAGTTACGTTCCACAAACAGGAAAGCGCGCCCTCTGAGAAGGAGGAGCGCGCTTTTTGGATACTTCCTTGTTTTACAACGCCTCGATCGGAACACCGGAAGGCAGGAGATACGGATGCTTTTTATTGATGTGATCGTAGAACATGATCCCGTTCAGATGATCGATTTCATGCTGCATCACGATCGCCCCGTATCCCTTGAATGACAGGACGACCTCTTCGCCTGCCGGATTGTAGGCCCTCACCTTGATCCGCTGATAGCGGGGAACATAGCCTTTGACAGCCCTGTCGACGGAAAGGCAGCCTTCCCCCTCCGACAGATAGATCATCCCGACGGAATGGCTGATGATCTTCGGATTGATGAGCATGTACGCCTGCGACTCCCCCGTCTCGTCCGGGAAATACGCGGCAAACATGCGCTTATCCAGCCCGATCTGATTGGCCGACAGCCCCACGCCGGGGCGCAGTCGATATCGCTGGGAAAGCTCGGGGTCTTGACTGTTTTTCAGATACTGCAGCATGCATTGCAGTTCTTCTACATCCTCTGCCGCAGGAGGAATGCTCACTTCTTCCGTCACTTTGCGCAGAATCTTGGCCCCTTCGCGGACAATATCCTTCATCGTGATGACATAATCCTTGGTAAATTTGCTCACTTTCCAAACACCTCGTCTATCGTATCCTTCACACGTTTTTTCGTTTTCTTGCTTCTGTTCTCCTGCCGTGCGATCCTCGTATGCCTGGCTAGTCGGCTCTGGGCCACGTTAAACAGCGGGATAGCGAGCAGCGTCATCCCTGCCAGAACACCAAAGACCAGATGCCCCTCGGCAAATCCCAGCAGCTTGAGCAAATACCCCCCGAACCAAGGTCCGATGCTTTGTCCGAGAAAGGGAATACCGCTCGCCCCGAAGTACGTGCCTTTGGCATGCTCAGGCGCCAGCTCCTGAATAAAGACCTCCGACATGACAAAACAGAGAATCTCGCCTACTGTAAACAGTACCATGCAGAACAGAAGCGGCACAAGCGATTTGAACAGGCCAAAACCGAACAAACCAAGCGCGAACAGGACCGTCCCGAGCTGCAGCGACTTCATCGCGGGGAAGCGTCTCGCCAGGCGCAAGACCGGAACCTGCAACAGCAGGACAGCGACAGTATTCGCAGTCACCAGATATGAGAACAGCCGGACACCATCAGTAAATCCGGGAGCACTCCCCATGTATTGTACGAGAGTCGACTCCATCTGTGCATATGCTGCTGTCAAAAACATCATCCCGATGAGAAACGCGCAAAACACCTGATCGGAAATCACGACTGACAGTGCCTGTTTGACCGTAATGGCAGTCTCATCCGGCGCTTCTTTTTGCCTCACCGACGCTTGCGGCCACCTTGCTTGCAGCAAAAGGATGATCAGCAGGTAGAAGCCGTAGGTGCCGGCAGTCAGGAAAAACGGGGCCGCCGTCTGCGCACTGCCTAGATATACACCTGCGATCGGTCCCAGCGCGGCACCCGCATTGATCGCCAGGTAACGTGCATGAAATACGGTGGCCTGCTCTTCTATGCTGGTCATATCGGACAGCAGCGCCTTCGAGACCGGCTCAAAAATATTGCGGAAAAAGCCGTTTAGTGCGCTGATGAGAAAAAAAGCGAAGGGTGATTCGGCATAAGCAAAGCCCAGGAAGGTAAGCGCCCAGCCAAGCAAGGCCAGGATCATCACGGGATAGCGTCCATAGCGATCCGAGATCATTCCTCCCCAAAAGCTGCTGGCCACTCCGACCAAAAAGCTGATGCCAATCACTGCTCCGATCCAGTCCGCATCCATCCCTTTACTCTTGTATAGATAGATCGCCAAAAACGGCATGGTCATATACGTCGCCACTCTGGATAAAAAGGTCCCTGCAAGCAAACTCCACACGACAGGATGAAAACGAGCCATACGATCACCTTTTCTTTCTGATGCATTCTTTCCCCACTTTACATGGGGAGCGGTGATGGTACGGCGTAAAAATTGCCAAATAAACAGAGCAATTTTTACAGCAAAAAACCACGGAAAGTCAGCCGCGGTCACTGGGTTTGCTTTCTTTCAACAAGTGTCGGTGGTTTACTGCATCCTGCGAAACTCGCTTGGGCTCATGTGATGCTTTTGCTTAAACAAGCGCTCGAAGGTATCCAGACTGCCGAAACCGACGTCATAAGCAATCTGCGTGATGTCAGCTTTGGTTTCGATCAGTTTTTGCTTCGCTTTGGAAAGCCTGACTTCCGCAATGTAAGCGCTGGGGGTCTGCCCGAGGTACTCCTTGAACAAGCGGATGAGATAGTACTTGCTAATGCCTGCTTCTTTTGACAGGACGTCCAGACGCAGATCAAGCGACAGGTCGTCATGGATGCAGCGAAGCACTCTTTGCAGAGTCGGATGCTCCAAACGCGGCGTGCGCTGCTGCCAGCCTTCTGTATGGCTCCCTTTTCCCAGCGCAAACAGCAGCGAAGCCAGTTCGTATTCCAGCTCCAGCAACGGCGCTTGATCGCCATCTCCTTCCAGGGCAAGCTGCATCAGGCTCAACGCCCCTTTGCGTAGAGCCTCTGCCGGCCCTCCCATCCACGGCATAAACTCGACCTGCAATGCCTTCTGTTCCAAATGCTCCGCCAATACCTGCTGCAAAAAAGAATGCTCCAGGTTGATCAACAGCACCTTCGCCGGTCGGTCGTTGGCAAAATGGTAGTGCTTCTCGCCAGGAGCCGTGATGCACCACAGATTTTCTTCCAGCCTGCGCGTCTCCTGCTGATAGCGGATATACGGAGAGCCGGCCAGCGGGATACTCAACTGAAAGTCGGTGCCATGCGCATGCTCCTCGGGATCTGCTGTATTAGGAGAAAATTGAATCATCATGACTTTGCTGTTTGTCAGTTTCAATTCGATTAGCTTCATGCATCCACACCTTCATTCGGCCATTTTTCCAGTTTGCTCCATGTTTATCCAAAAAAGCGCGCCCCCTGCTGGAGACGCGCTCAACCTGACTATTTTTCTTCCTCTAGCTGGCCAATCTTCTCTTCTTGCTCCGCTTCCGGATTCCAGTAGTCGAGTACCTTGCCCTGCAAAACCTTGCCTTCGATGAACTGTACCTGCTGTTCTGTAAAGTCAGCCTTCCACTCAATCCCGAGTTCTTGGGCCAACCGCACCACAGTCAGCAATTCCGACCAAGCCACATACCTCTTATACCAGAAAAACTGGGGTTGCTCGTTCATGTATGGGTAAAGGTCATCAAAATCGGTGTGTTTACAGTCGAGAGCTCGCTCAAAATTCACCTTGGCACGGCGTAATTGCTCGATAAAAAATGGGGGTAAATCTGTTTTTGCGAAGTCAGACATAGACTTTCCCTCCTGTCTCCCGATTTATAGGTATTGTACCACGCGAAGAAAGTTGTGCAAATAGGTGAAACTGTTCGTATCTTTATCTATTCTGTCGATCAGCCGTGTGTGTCACCCGACTCTTCATCTGGCGGAGGAGGGAGCTCAATGCCCGAACCAGTTGAACCGGAATTCGGAATTCCCAAATCTGGCGGGATCACAGGGATGCCTTCACCCGAGTTCCCGGAATCCCCAGAGTTTCCGGAGTTTCCGGAGTTGCCTGCATTTCCGGAATTCCCGTGGTTCCCCTGATTGCCTGGATTCCCAGAATTGCCTCCATTTCCCGAGTTGCCTGGAGGCCAAGGTTCATCTGTACCGCCATTGGAGTCGCCCGAATCCCAGGAATCGTCGCCTTCGATCGGATACTCGCTGCCGTCCTGGTGATGCTGCTCCCCGCCTTCGAACAAATTCTCCAACGTCTTGGTGTCAACATCCACGATAGGGGAAGGCGTTCTTTCTTCTCCATCAGGTGTTCGCGGAACGACCACATATTGGTAAATGGTTGATCCATCGAGAACATCAACGTATTTGGTATCCGCCAGATTAGACGCGATCGGAATCCGTTCTCCATTCGCCTTGACACGATAGACATCGTACGTGTATTCCGGCAAACCGCCGATCCAGCTAAGCACCACGACCGGGTTGTTGTTATCCAGCGTCAGGACTGCCGCCAATTGAATCGGGAGATCTTTTACTTCCTCTTTCTCCTCCGTCTCCCGCATCCCGGCAGGCGGAACAAACTCGCTTGCCTTCACACCTTTTAACCCTTCTCCCAACACCTTGGAAAACATGCTGGCCGTCATGCTGCTGCCTTGTGTCATCAAATGCTGTTTGTCCTCGGGATCAAAGCCCATCCAGACCGCGGCGACGTATTCAGGCGTGTAGCCGACGAACCAGGCGTCCTTGTTGACGTTGCTGCCGCCAGCGATGGACTGTGTGGTCCCTGTTTTCCCCGCTACATGACGTCCGGAGATGCGGGCTGCTTTCCCGGTCCCTTCCTGAACGGCCCGCTCCAGCATGCGATGCACTTCCCAAGCCGACTCTGGCTTCAGAGCCGCAGTCTGCTTGGCTTCATGGACAAGCGATACGCCCAGCGCTTTGTTTTCCAGCTTGCTGATGGCAAAAGGCTCTGAGACGATGCCGCCATTGGCGAAAGCCGTGTATGCCTGGGCCATGCGCAAAGGCGAGGTCCCCTTGTTGAGACCGCCCAGCGCGATGGCCAGATTCCGGTCCTCAGGAGTAAGTTCAATCCCGAATTTCTCGAGATACTTCAAGCTATTCCCTACCCCGATCTCATTCAACAGCCAGACGGCAGGCACATTGAGGGAGTCGATCAAGGCGCGGTTCATGCTTACCGAATCACTGTATTTATTGTTGTAGTTGCGCGGCTCATAGCCATTGAAGCTTTGTTTTTTGTTGCTCAAGGACGAATTTCGGTTCCACTTGCTGTTCAAGTCGATCGCAGGGGCAAAGACAGCCAACGGTTTGAAGGCAGAGCCAGGTTGGCGCTGCATCTGGGTCGCGTAGTTGAACCCTTTTGCTGCGTATTTGCGTCCTCCGACCATCGCTGCGATTCCGCCGTCTTTGGAATCCAGCACGATCATGGCAGATTCCACCTGGCGTGTTGCCCCGTCTTTCGGGAAGTTTTTCGGATTGCTGTATTGTTCAGACATGGCATCCTGCATTTTGGAATCGAAGGTCGTATAGACCATCCAGCCGCCCCGGTACAGTTCTTCCTCTTTGACGTCGTATTTGGTCTCGGCTTCATTCAACATATAATCAAAGAATGCCCTGTACTCTTTTTTCACACCCGAGCTCGGTTTCTTATGCTCTTTCTCTTCTGGCAGGGGCTCAGCTTGCGCTTGAATCTTTTGCTCTTCTGTAATGATGCCCTGCTCCGCCATCAAACGAATCACGGTATCACGGCGCTCTTTGGCACGATCCGGATAATTGAATGGCGAATAGTACGTCGGCGATTTCGGAATCGCTGCCAGCATGGCTGCTTCCGCGATCGAAAATTCGGGATCATCGACCGGCATGTCAAAGTAAAACTTGGATGCATCCTCGACCCCGAACTGTCCTTCACCCAGATAGACGCGGTTCAGGTACATTTCCAAAATCTGATCCTTGGAGAATCTGCGCTCCAAGCCAATCGCGATGCTCATCTCTTTTGTTTTGCGCCAAAAGGTTTGATCCAGGTTCAAAAACACATTGCGCGCCAGCTGCTGGGTAATCGTGCTGCCGCCCTCAGCCAGCGAACGCTTCTTGATATCGTTGATGATCGCGCCGCCAATCCGTACCATGTCAACGCCCTTGTGTTCATAGAAGCGTTTATCCTCCACGGCAAGGAAAGCTTTGATCAGAATTTCCGGCATTTCGCTGATTGGTTTGTATTCACGGTTCTTCTCACGGATCAGTCTCCCGATTTCTACACCGTGCTTGTCGTATATGACAGTCGGTTCGACTTTCAAATCCAACAGTTTCTGTTCATTTTCCGCAATCATCCGCTCTCCAGCGTAAAGGAGAGAGAAGTATCCCCCGACCACACTCAAGAGCAGGAAGATGATAAACGATACGGCAATCAACAGCAATTTGTTTTTCTTTCTGACTTTTTTCTTGGCTTTTTTTGCCATTTCTTACCTCCTGTTTTCTCTCTTCCCCCATCTTATAGACGGATACGATCGAAAAAAGTTTCTTCCCCGGTCCATTGTCTATCATTCCATACGAACAACGGTTTGTCACTGGAAAAAGCCTACCCTCCATGGCAGAAGGTAGGCTTTCTCCTATCGAAATGCTATTTTTTCAACAGTTTTTCCGCTTCGGCAACGACGTTCTCCACGGTGAAACCGTACTCCTTCATGATTCGCTCACCTGGCGCGGATGCGCCGAATTGGTTGATCGCAATGACTTTTCCGCTGTCGCCTGCATAGCGTTCCCAGCCCATCGGCGATCCCATTTCAACGGCAAGGCGCGCTTTTACATCAGACGGCAGGACTGCTTCACGATATTCCTGCGGCTGGCGCTCAAACAGATTCCAGCTTGGCATGGAGACCACGCGTGCTTCGATTCCGCGTTCCAGCAATGCTACACGGGCTTGCATCACCAGGGAAACCTCGGAACCAGTTGCGATCAGGATGAGTGCAGGCTTGCCGCTTGGTGCGTCAGCCAGTACATAGGCCCCTTTGTCAACGCCTTCAGCTGCTTTCTCCAGCGTTTCTGGCAGAACAGGCAGATTTTGACGGGTCAATACGAGAACAACCGGTTCATCTGTGCGGGAAATTGCGTATTTCCACGCTTCATTCGTCTCCACGGCATCAGCCGGACGCAGGATGGTCAGGCCTGGCATCGCGCGCAGGGAAGCCAATTGTTCAACCGGTTCATGCGTCGGTCCGTCTTCACCAACAGCGATCGAGTCATGAGTAAAGACGTAGACCACTGGCTGTTTCATCAGTGCAGACAAACGAATCGCCGGACGCAGGTAGTCAGAGAAGACAAAGAATGTACCGCCGTACACTTTTACTCCGCCATGCAGAGCCATTCCGTTCAGCGCTGCCCCCATCGCGAATTCGCGGACCCCGAACCAGATGTTGCGGCCTTCGTAAGTACCTGGGAGGAAATTGCCTCCTTCTTTAATCAGCGTGTTATTGGAGGAAGCCAGGTCAGCGGAGCCGCCCAGGAAGAACGGGATGCCTTTTGCCAATGCGTTGATGGCGTTGCCGGAGGCCGCACGGGTCGCCAGCTTTGCTCCCGCCTCGTAGGCTGGCAGCTGTTGTTCCCAGCCCGCAGGCAGCTTGCCGTCTACTGCCAGCTTAAACTGCTCAGCCAATTCAGGATGCGCTTTTGCATAGGCTGCGAATTGCTCATTCCAGGCAGCTTCCGCTTTTTTCCCGTTGGCGGCCAGCTCGCTGTAGAATGCGGATACTTCTTCCGGTACATGGAATTCGTTTTCATGAGTCCATTCGTAGTGCGCTTTCGTCAGCTTCACTTCGTCCTTGCCCAGTGGTGCCCCGTGAGAAGCACTGGAGCCGCCTTTGTTCGGGCTTCCGTAGCCGATGACTGTTTTCACTTCGATCAGCGTCGGGCGATCCAGGTCCTTCTTCGCTTCTGCGATAGCCGCTTCGATAGCAGCGAGATCGTTGCCATCTTCAACGCGCAGGTATTGCCAGCCGTACGCCTGGTAGCGCTGCGCCACATTTTCCGAGAAGGAGCGGGACAGTTCGCCATCGAGCGAGATGTCGTTGGAATCATAGAGAACGATCATTTTGCCCAGTTTCAGGTGAGCAGCCAGGGAAGACGCCTCGCTGGACACGCCCTCCATCAAGTCTCCGTCGCCACAGATGACATAGGTATAGTGGTCGACCAGATCAAAGCCGTCCCGATTATAGGTAGCGGCCAAATGTTTTTCTGCCATCGCCATTCCGACTGCCATCGCAATCCCTTGGCCGAGCGGCCCTGTCGTCGCATCGACGCCCGGCGTGTGTCCGAACTCGGGGTGCCCTGGCGTCTTGCTTCCCCATTGGCGGAAGTTATGTAAGTCTTCCATCGAAACATCGTATTTCATCAAATGCAACATCGAGTATAATAGCATAGAGCCATGTCCAGCCGAGAGAACGAAACGGTCCCGATCGATCCAGCTCGGATTGCTGGGGTTTACTTTCATGAAGCGGCTCCACAACACATGGGCCATGGGAGCTGCCCCCATCGGCATGCCCGGATGTCCGGAATTGGCCTTCTCGATGGCATCTATGGCCAGCGTGCGGATTGTATTAATGGAAAGCTGATCAACAGTAGATTGCTGAGTCATCTTACACGATCCTCCCTGTCTGTACTTGTAATATTCGGGTAATAACATGACTGTCCAATTATAGCACAGTTCCTTTTTACAATCATGCCAGCAATTGAAAAAGGAGGGGAAACCAACTTGTCTCCTGCGTTATCCTTGACCATCGGTATTGTCCTGGCGTTAGCTGGATTTGGGATGTTGATCTTTGCCTTTTCCAGCTCGCCTATGTTTAAGAAAAATCGGGAAAAATTGCGAAAAAAACGGGCAGAAAAAGAGAATCGCCCGTCATGACAATAGATCCTTGAGGAGCCGAAACGGATGAGCGATAAAAAACGGTTTACCATGCCTGTAGCCGTCCATCTTTTCTTGTTGAGGGGAAATGAAGTCCTCCTTCTGCGAAGATACAACACAGGCTATGAAGACGGGAAATACAGCGTTCCTGCCGGACATATGGACGGGAACGAACAGGTCAAGCACGCCGCAATCCGGGAAGCGCGTGAAGAATGCGGAATCGACATCACGGAAGAAGATCTGCAGGTAGCAGGCGTGATGCATCGCCGTTCTAGTGACGAGCGGATTGATTTTTTTCTCGCCGCATCACGCTGGGGCGGCGATATCACCAACAACGAGCCGGACAAATGCGACGAGCTGATCTGGGTGGACATGCAGCATTTGCCTGAGAATATGATTCCCTATGTTCGGCAGGCTATTACGAACTATCGGGACGGAAAGTGGTTCGACAGTTTTGGCTGGACAGAGCCCATTCATCAAGAGCACGCCAAACAACCGTAGGGTCAGCCTCTACGGTTGTTTTTATATGGGCTTTTCGTCAGGACCGCAGCCCGCTTCTTCTGTTTTTGACCGCCGCCAACGCCTCAATGAACTCTTCCTTGTCGATGACGTTCAACTCGTACAGCTCACGAATCTCGTCTTCGATCAGCAGCAGATCCCCTAACGGATCTCCTGTATACACAAATAATGAGTAACGCTGCAGAAACGCGTTCAAATCGAAGTCGTTCGGGCCCCTTCTCAATGTGATCCCTCCAGATCGATCTCCATCCTAGCGAGGACGGCATCGTAGTCAAACTCGACAGCAAAGACGGTAATCACGACGATCTTCGCGTGCGGATACGTTTCTTGCCACGCCTTCTCCTCTTCTGGTCGCAATCCGACGATGTACAACGGATCAGCGGATATGAGCGGGTCCGCCATGCATTGTTGCAGAAACGCATGACATCTCTCCTGTTCCTGGGCCGCATTCAGCACGAGCACCGCCCGCTCCACTTCACCGGACTTTCGCTGTTCTGCCAGCATGGCAAACGTCTTGGCTGTAGGGACAACCGCGTTTACTTCGGGGAAACGATCCAGCATCTCGTCCAGCCAATCATCTTCATGCCAGGCCAGGTAGTACATCATCGCAGTAGACATGGTTTACAAACTCCTCAGAAATAGATAATTTCCATATAAAGGAACATGGTAATTTTCACATTCATTATAGCACGTCGCTCGGAACATGCCCATTCCCTTGCTTGACTTCACTGACACCTTCACGTAAGGTAAAAACAGCTAATTTCGTGTAGAAAGAGGTATTTTTTGTGAATAAGAAACATCTCGCCCTCTTATTCTTGATTGCGTTTCTCACCATGCTGGGCTTTGGCATTATTATTCCCATTCTGCCATTTTTTGCAGAAAAGCTGGGAGCCTCCTCCTTTGACATCGGTGTCCTGTTTGCCAGCTTCAATATCATGCAGTTTATTTTTGCCCCGCTTTGGGGTACGCTCTCGGATCGGATCGGACGCAAGCCGCTCGTCTCCTTTGGCTTGTTTGGATTCGCCATCACGTTTATCCTGTTTGGATTGGCGGACAGTTATACAGAAATGTTGATTTACCGCATTCTTGGCGGAATCGTCTCCGCTGCGGCCCTGCCTACGGTGCACGCGATGGTTGCTGACCTGTTTCCTCCCAAGGACCGTGCAAAAGGCATGGGTATCGTCGGCGCAGGGATTGGACTCAGCTTCGTCTTTGGTCCTGTGATCGGCGGACTGCTGAGCAGTTATGGCGTGGCTGTGCCGTTTTTTGTCTCGGGCGGCGTAGCGTTGCTTACTTTTTTTGTCATTTTATTTGCCTTGCCGGAAAGCCTTCCGAAAGAAAAACGCACCTCCTCCGGCAAACAGAAGAGAGGCAATCCTTTTTCCGCCTTGTTCGGTTCGCTGTCCTTGCTGTATGCCATCCTGTTCATTGTTTCGTTTGCCTTTTCCGGGCTCGAAACGACTTTTGCCCTGTACATCAGCGATTTGTACGGATTTGATTCGCGCGATCTCGGCTACATGTTTTTGGTCATGGGGATTATCGCGGCATTCGTACAGGGCGGCATGATCGGCAAAATGGTCAAACGCTGGGGAGAAGCCACCGTCTTGACCATCGGGATGTGCCTGTACGGAATTGGATTTTTCACCATTCCGGTGTTCGGGAACTTCTGGGCCTTTTCGCTGATCCTCGCATTGTTTGGCGCTGGACAAGGCATGATTCGCGCTACGGCCAATGCCATGATCACGCAGCGCACCACGATCGGGCAGGGGGTCACGACTGGCGCGATCAGCTCGATGGACAGCCTGGGGAGAATCCTCGGTCCCCTGGCGGGAGGCGCGGTCTACCAGTTCACTGCAAGCGGCCCTTTCATCTTGGGCGGGGTCCTGATGGTCATCGTCCTGCTCTGGTTCCGTCTGCGTCACCAACGGCTGCCTGAGCCCAGCTTGGAAGCTTAAAAGAAAGGCTGGAGAAGCATTCGATCGCTTCTCCAGCCTTTTTGATTGACTGCTACTTCATCTCGACGTACTTCAGATCGCCGTTGCCAAGTACATCGACGTAAATGCCTTCGGCCACATTCTCTCCTTGCAGCCAACTGTCCTTATAGAAATAGATCGGGGCAATCGGCATTTCGTCCATCAGAATCTGCTCCGCCTCGCCAAAAAGCTGCTGGCGTTTTTGGGAATCTGATTCCTTGCTGATTTGGACCAACAGTTGATTGTACTTGTCATTGATCCAGTTCGTGCTGTTGTTTCCTTTTTTCTCCCGGAAAATCTCCATGAAGGTGATTGGATCGTTAAAATCCCCCGCCCATCCGCGCCGAGCTATTTGATAATTCGTTTCGTCCACCGTATCCAGGAATACCTTGAACTCCAAATTGGTCACTTTCACATCGACGCCGAGCGTTTGCCGCCATTGATCCTGGATTGCTTCGGCAATTTTTTTATGCGCGTCGCTTGTATTGAAGATCACCGAGATTGGCGGCAGCTGGCTGATCCCAAGCTCCCTCATGCCTTCCTCCAGCAGCTGCTTGGCTCGCTGGGTGTCGTGATCCTGGAAGTAGCCCTCCGGTTTGACAGACATGGTCGGGGGCAAAAAGCCAAGTGCGGGGATCTGTCCTGTCTGCAAAATATTCTCGACAATCTCTTTTCGATTGATCGCATAGCTGAACGCTTTGCGGATTTTCACATTATTGAAAGGGGGCTGCTCAATGTTGAAGGAGTAGAAATAGGTCGACGCGACTGGCTTACCTTGCAGTTTGCCAGAGTCCTTTAGCACAGGAATAGCATCGGTAGGCAAAGTTACCATCGGAGCACCCGCCCAGTCCAGCTCCCCATTCTCAAACATGGAGAAAGACGTGTTGTTGTCTTCGATCATCGTGGCCTCTACTTTATCGACCTTGACGTTGTCCTTATCCCAATAGTGGCCGTTCTTCGTGAACTGCATGGCGCTTTTATGCTCCCATTTTGCCAGCGTGTATGGCCCGTTGCCGATGTGGGTACTGGCTTCCATCGCCCATTCGGGATTATCCTTGACCGTCTTCTGATGGACCGGATAATAGGTGGCAAATGCGGTAAGCTCCAGGAAAAACGGCGTCTGATTTTCCAGATGGACTTCGAGGGTATGGTCGTCGAGTGCTTTTACGCCGACGTCATCAGCCGTGGCATTGCCTGCGTTGTATGCTTCTCCGTTCTTGATGTAAAAGAAATTGTAGGCGTAGCTGGAAGCAAATGCGGGATCAAGCGCGCGTTTCCACGCAAACTCGAAGTCATGCGCTGTCACCGGATCGCCGTTGCTCCATTTGGAATCCCGCAAATGAAAGGTATAGACCAAACCGTCCTCGGAGATGTCGATCTTTTCTGCGACGGCATTGTGGATTTTGTCATCCACTCCTCTTCGCGTCAAGCCATCGAAAAGGGAGGAGACGACCAGAATCGAGGTGCTGTCATCTGCCAAGCCGGGGTCTGCTGTGGACGGCTCGGAGCCGATGTTGATCCGGAACACCTTGTCACCAGCAGACGGGGCAGGACTGCCCGTGCCGCCTGATGGATTCGTTGCACCAGACTCCGTTGCGGAAGGTGCCTGCCCTGTACAACCTGCCAATACTCCTGTCACCAGGATCAATGTGGCTATGACGGACATTATTTTTTTCATGCATGATCCCCCTTATTTTTCCAATTGCCCTTACTATAGCGCAGGAAAAAGGGGGAATGAACAGATCTGCGATAGATTTTATTATGATTTATCAAAATATTCCTTTTCTATATATTGATAAAGAAAAATAACCACCAGCTCCGTTATAGAGGCTGGTGGTGCCGAGACTGACTCGCCTTCCGTCACTCGTTTTCCTGCATCGCCATCCACTGCTGGAAGGAGGCATCGAGCCTCGTCTGAATCTGATCCAGCTCTTGCTGCCATTCCAGCAATCGCGGATAACTCTCTTCGCTGGCCGACAACAGCTTCGTTACTTCTTCCCGCTTCGTCTCCAGCATAGAGATCTCCCGCTCCAGTTCTTGCAGCTTGTAAAGGTTGGTGCGCTTTGCAGTAGTCGCATGGGCGCCTATCTCTGCATCTGTCTTCGGCGCGCTTGCCTTGGCCGCAATCGGCTTGGGCGCTTCTTCTTTTACTGGCAGCGTGGATATCATCCGTTGCTTCCGCTTTTCCCTCGCCTCCTCATAGCTGCCGACATCATGCCAAAGCCGCCCATTCTCGACCCAATACACGCCATCCACCATCTTTTGCAGAAAATAGCGGTCATGGGAGACGATGAAAAGCGAGCCGCGGAAATCCGCCAATGCCTCCTCCAGCGTCTCCCTCGCTTCGATATCCAGATGGTTCGTCGGTTCATCGAGAATCAACAGATTGATCTCCTGATGCATCATCTGGGCGAGACGCAGACGCATCCTCTCGCCTCCACTCAGTTGGCTCAGCTGCTTGAAGACCTGTTCGCCATAAAAGAGAAAGCGGGCGAGCAGATGGCGCGCTTCTGCTTCAGTGACGGCGGCCACCTCCCGGAACACCTCGATAACCCGACGTGTTTGATCTCCTTCCAGCGCTTGCTGGGACAGATAGCCTACCTTCACACTGCTGCCGATCGTGACTTTCCCTTGATCCGGCAAGACTTCGCCGAGCAGCATTTTGATCCATGTCGATTTGCCGCAGCCATTGGGTCCGAGCAATGCCTTGCGCTCTCCGTACCGCAGCAAAAAGCTCGCATCAGCAAACAGTGTCTTGGCTCCGAAAGCTTTATGCACACCCTCCGCTTTCAGCACATCCTGACCGCTTCGCTCTGTCTTCTGAAATTGCAGTCCCATCCGCTCCGCTTCCAGACGCGGCTTGTCGATCCGCTCAATTCGCGCCAGCGCTTTTTCCATGCTCTTCGCCCTGCGGTGGAACGCTTCATTCGGCGGATTGGAGCGGTTGCCCCATTCTTTGAGGCGTTTGATGGTTTCCTTCATCTTTTTGATCTTTTTTTGCTGCTCCTGATAAGCGGCAAATTGGCGTAGGAGCCTCTCCTCCCGCTCCTTGACGAAAGCCGAGTAATTCCCGATGTAATAGTCGGCTTCCCCGCCGTCCACATGATAGATGGACGTGACGACGGCATCGAGGAAATAACGGTCGTGGGAGATGATCAATACAGTCCCGGGATAGCTTTTCAGAAAGGTCTCCAGCCATTCCATGGATTCCACATCCAGATGGTTCGTCGGCTCATCCAGCAGAAGGACATCGCTTTGCTGGCACAACAGCCTCGCCAGTCCTGTCTTGGTTTTCTCTCCGCCGCTCAACTGAGCGAATGGCGTATTCAGGAATTCCTCTGACATCCCGAGCCCTTCTGTCACTTGCGCCATGCGCGTCTCCCACTGGTAGCCATCCAGCTGCTCGAATTCCTCTTGCAGCTTCTGATAGCGATTCATGAGCCGTTCCAGGTCATGCGCGGACTCGGCAGCTTCTCCCATCTGTTCTTCCAGTGCGCGCATCTGCTGCTGCAGAGCTTCGATCTGCGCGAATGCCTCCGCGATCACGTCTTTTGCCGACCACGAGGGATTGTACTGGGGTGTCTGCGGAAGATACGCCCAGACTGTCCCCTTCGCCCGGTACAGCTCTCCGCTGTCAGGAGACTCAATGCCTGCCAGCAGCTTGCACAAGGTGGTTTTGCCCGCGCCGTTTGGCCCTACGATGCCGACGCGATCTCCAGCTTTTATTTCAAGCGTCACATCCTGCAGGACAGGATCTGCGCCGTACGCTTTTTGCAATTGTTTGGTAGCTACAATAATCATGACTTTCCTCCTAGAAATGGGGGCTCTTCTTCGCACCGAGAGGGTAGAGAACACAAAAAAGCTGCAGGCATATACCCGCAGCATCATTCGTAAAGAAAGTATCTGTCCAAGCACTCATCATGCTTTTCCATTCTTCTTCTCATGATCGCTTACCATGCGATTCCCGCTCGATGGTTGGTACGCCTTTGATTGTTCCGTTCTGTTGTATGGGCAAAAATGGGCAGACTGATCCCGTTGACGGCAAAATCATGTGTCATACTGGAAGTTTCTACCACAAACCATACGTGAACGGCTTCAACCACGTACCTGCACCTCCCTTTCCAAAAAGAGAAAAATGGAATCTGAAACGAATATACAATATCTGCTGGAAGATCTCAACCTATTACTGTGGATTTGGTTCTTGGGCGAATAGCTCTTTCTTTGTATCAGCATCGAGGAAGACGACCGTGGTATACGGAGGCAGCTCCGCCTTTGCCACGATTACGGGATAGGTAATGACTTGCGGATACATTCGATCCGGCTCTGGGGAAGTTTGCTTGACGTAGACGATGAGCTGTTCCCATGTCCATTGGGTGCCCGTCACCTTCAGGCCGTAGCCCGGATTCGGGGATTCTCCCCGTGCGATCACGAACAAATCGCTTTGTTTATGAATGCCGCGGTTTTTCTTGACCGACTCGACGAATTTTTGTTCATCTGCAGTCAGTTGATCCGTATTCAGCAATGTCAGTCCGCCCTCTTTGAGCGTCGTCGTGATCTGAACCTGATGCTCCTGTTCATTCCAGGCGATCTGGTGACCGGCCTGTTCTACGATCCAGCGCAGCGGCAGGTAGATATCCTGCCCCCGTACAATCGCTTGCTCCCCTTGTGCCTGCCATACGCCGTTTACCGCGACCTTCCCGGTGTCCCATTGGAATGCCAGCGAACGGCTGTCCCCGATTTGCAGGGTGCCAGTCTTGCCCTCTATTGCCCACTCGGCTTGCAAAATCATGGCCGCGTCCTGGGCAGAGATATAGGTTTTTTCCTGTATAAGAATCGGTTCCTTCACGAGATGGGTCAACTGACCATTCACCATCAGTGATGCAGGTTCTGGGGGGGAAGCGGTGATGTCTTGTGCGGAGGCTTCCGCTGAAAGAAAGGCGGAGAAGCCGATTTGCAAGCCTAGGACAACCGCAACTACACTCTTGCCATACATAACGCCAACCTCCATTCATTCTGATCCTCTTTGCCAGTGCTATCCTGTAAGACTCGTGTTGGGATCGATTCGTTTCATTTACTCTACCCTCATTTTACGCTGGTAAAACGTTACAAAAGTACCATCTTAGGCTGGTATTTGTCGGGCTGCAGTGCTGGGAAGGAAAAAGGAGAATACGCTCCAGGCGGGTTGGGATCTTCGCTGGGGGTCATTCCTGGTCGGCTCCATTCCAAAAGGCGGAACCGCGGCCAAAAGCAGCCGGCTTCGAAGAAGTGGTTCAGGGTGTAGAGTAGAGAACTGACGCTTTCTGGCGACCGTTTGGTCGCCTTACTCCTATCAGTTCCCCCTCATCAAACCGTACGTGAGGTTCTCCCTCATACGGCTTTCCGATGTTCTT
>Ga0182742_1001220_pt1 | contig 34321 bp, 37 predicted proteins | sample eDN5th37CBELigMG_FD_128880 | JGI IMG/M metagenome (GOLD analysis project Ga0182742, IMG submission 128880) | Enriched Miracle-Growth compost microbial communities from Emeryville, California, USA - eDNA 5th pass 37_C BE-Lig MG (version 2)... ... | reverse complement strand
GGGTTCTTCCTCGCGAGCCAGTTCACCTGGCGCGGCGCCCTCCTTACCTATGCCGGCTTCGCGCTTCTGACGGTCCCCCTCTACCTCGCCATCCCGAAGGATCGTTATCCCGCATCGGCCGCGGATACGCCGTCGTCCGACCTGTCTGCGAGACAGGCTCCCGCGCGGGACCGTATGCTCACCGCTGGATTGTTCTGCGTCGTGGTTGTGATGACGAGCGTGCTCAGCTCCGCGATGTCGGCACACATGATCGGCATCCTCGAAGGAATGGGCGTCGCGGCCGCGATGGCGGTTGGCATCGGAACGTTGCGGGGCATCGGCCAGTTCGGTGCCCGCCTGTGCGAGGTTCTGTTCGGGGCCCGCCTGCACCCGCTGAGCCTGTATTTGCTCGCCGTCTCCCTGCTGCCAATCTCATTCGCCATCGGCCTGCTGACGCCGGACCTGCTCGCCGCAGCCTTCGTGTTGGCCCTCCTGTTCGGCGCCGGCAATGGGCTCGTCACCATCGGCCAGGGAACCGTGCCACTCGTGCTGTTCGATCCAGCGACCTACGGCGCCTATGTCGGCAAGCTGCTGGTGCCGGGCTTCATCCTCTCCGCCGCGTCGCCCCTGATGTTCGCGTGGATCATCGAAAGGTTCGGCGAGCGGACGGCGATCTGCGCTTGCTGCGGCATGGCCCTTATCGCGCTGGCTGCCGCCGCCATCCTGAGACGAAGGAAAGCATGAGGAGTTACGAGATGCACCAAGCAGTTCTCGCATCAACACTCGCTGTCGCGGCAGCCCTCGCGACCATGTCGATCCCGAGGACATTCGCACGGGAGGCCTTCGGGGTGGGGATCCACACCATCACGTCCGCCGAACCTTCCTCATCCCGGCGCCTCGAGGGATACATCTGGTATCCCTCGACGTCGGTGGGACCGGTGACCTTGATCGAGGACGATGCCGTGATGACGGGCTTCACGGCCGTTCGCGACGCTCCGGTGGCATGGGGGCGGCATCCACTCGTGGTGCTTTCCCATGGCCGCCCTTATAGCAATTGCGCGGCTAGAGTCGGGTCATGACACGCTTTATGAATTCGCTTCGAGCTTCGCGACCAAGACCCGGTACTTCCGCCGCTCCGTCGTGGTAAGGCTCCTGTCAACTCCGAACGGCAACCGAGGGCATCGGCCCCCTTGTCAGTTTCGAACTCGTGTGGAAGATACGATGAAGGTGTCGCTATAGGATAAAATCACTCGTAGAGAGTGAAGAAGCGCGAACGTCGACAAGCGCGGTTCCCTCGTAGAAAACGCGAATGCCTGGCTCGATTGCGATGCCCCCATGTCCGTTCGGCAGATAGAGCGATATGCTGCGGTAGGACAATCCATCAGTATCTGACACCCAACTCATTGCCGTTAGATCGATTTTATCACCCTTTTGGAAATCAGCGATTATGTCGAGGTTAGCTGGACGGTGGTCAGTGATAACAACTCTGCTGCCACTTGGAAGAAGGCCTGGCGCACTTTGCCCAAAGCTTACGTCGGTACTAGTTAGTCGGGCATCCTTGTTAATAGCAAGGTTGCCGGCTGATGCGCTGCTCGCGGCTCTCGGAACGGAGATCACAAAAACGTCGGCGCCGGAGCCGCCATACAGCGTGTCCTGACCATTACCTCCAAAAAGGATGTCCCGGCCCGACCCGCCGTACAGCCTGTCATTGCCCGCCCCACCATGAAGGACATCAACTCCGGCTTGGCCTTTCAGGACATCATTGCCTGCGCCCCCAGATATTGCGTCATTCCCTTTTCCACCGTCCAGCGCATCATCGCCGGAGCCGCCATCAATCGAGTCATTACCGACGCCGCCGTAGATAATGTCGTTCCCTGAGGCTCCAGAGAGCCAGTCATTGCCCGCGCCACCATCGATATAGTCGTGGCCGGCCCCGCCATAAATTTTATCGTGGTTGCTGTAGCCGAACAAAAAGTCATCACCTCCGTACCCCCAGATCTTGTCACGTTTAGCGCTGCCGTTGATACGTTCGTTGTCGCTGCTACCGATAAACCAAGTGAACGGGGCGACGACTTTAACTCTCACCATTTTTTCCACCTCATGCCATGAATTTTTTCAAGGATGCGGCATTATAGGATTGTTGTCAAAGATACTCTTTGGTATAGTCGGTCCGACATTTAGTACAATGAAGTATACTTCGGAGATTGTGTCCACTCTTGATAGAGCGAATAGCAATTCACGAGTTTGCTTCCTAGATCCATAATCGGGGTGTCTAAAACCGGATGTACAAGGCACCCTGTGAGATAACTGATTGAGTAGTGTGAAGTTATTCAACGCGATCGTTCATGTTTCTTCGGAAAGCGCAAAGCGATCACGCGGGTGGGCTTCTAGTTGTCGAGGGCGAACTGCACCGCGATCCCGACAGCGGAGATCACGGCCGCAGCCACTGCTGCCCATACAGCGGCCTTCGCCCACCACATCTGGCTCTCTCGATAAGCGGCCTCTTCCTTCGCGGCCTTCGCATCATTCCAGGCCACCCACTCTTCCGCAAAGCCCTTCGTCATCGCGATCTCCGTTCCGATTGCTATGCTGGAATGAGATCCGGCTGATTGCTGCGCGAGCTTGAATTTCACGGCTGTTAGGCCGGTCTTCTCTAGCGCTTCGGTCCAAGCCTTCCGCTGCTCTAGCGATTGGCTCCAGGTAGTGTGGCTCTCATATATGATGCCTCGCAGGTTGAGCCCCTGCTCGACCAGATCACGGCTCCACTCGCCTCACTCACTGGCGACGGTGCCTACGATCAGGCGGGAATCTACGCCACCGTCGCCGAGCGCTATCCTGGTGCTGATGTAATTGTCCCACCCCGATCAACAGCGGTGCTAAGTGAGGATGTAGAGGCCGCTCCGACCCAGCGCGATTGGCATCTCCAAAGTATCCATGAGCATGGGCGCGCGGGCTGGCAGAAGCGGTCCGGGTACACGCGGCGGGCCCTGGTGGAAGCCGCCATCAGCCGCCTGAAACGAGTGATCGGAGACGCCTTGCGATCACGGACCGATCGGAGTCGCGCGACTGAAATTGCCATCGCAGTTCATGCCTTGAACCACATGCTCGAGCTTGGACGCCCGAAGTCCGTCCGCATCGCCTAAACTACAGGTAGAGAATGGGCGCAGTGCGTTCACCAACCGATCCGTGCAACACGGTCTCGAACTTCGAGAAAGCGTTGTTTAACATCCCTGCCAAAGGGTATGAGCTACCAGCAGCCGTCATGGCCCCCTCCATACTGATTCACGGCAACGGAGCTTCCCCATTGTCCATCATAAAGAATATATTCTTAAGGTTGCCTGAGGCTGTGGAGGATACCCGTGGCATTTCAGGAGCTATGATGGCCTCCGCGGCAGGTGGCGATAAGCTGAAATCCGGATCCCGCCGGCGATAGCTGCCTCAAAGAGGGCACAGCTGCCTCTCATCCCCCTACACTCTGAGGCTCACGCCTCCCGCGCAGTCTTGAGGGCGTTCGCCCACCAGACGATCTCGTCAAGCATGGCCTTAACATTCGGCTCTAGGTGCGTCAGTTCGGACAAACTCTTGCCCTGCTGCAGCGTGCCGATGAAATCAACGCCTTGAATGTGCACACCCGTGCGTGTCGGGGCCATCTGCAGCTCAATCGCAATGGTCCGCAGATGTTCAATTGCTCGGGCTGCGCCGACACTTCCATAGCCGACCGCAGCGGCGGGCTTTCGGTTCCATTCGCGGTACGAGAAGTCGAGCGCGTTCTTCAGCGCCGCCGAAACAGAACGATTATACTCTGGAGTGACGAAAATAAAGCCGTCGAACTCGGCCACCTTTCGCTGCCAACGCTGCCCGACCTCGTTTTCCGTTGGCACCCACGCATTCGTGGCCTTCTCATTGAAGAAGGGCAGTGGGTAATCCTTCAAGTCAACAAGCTCCACGTCGATGTCGGTGCGTTTGGAGGCCGCATCATGGATCCACCGGGCAGGCTTGTTGCCATAGCGCACGTCACGCGTGCTGCCGATGATGATGGCGATCTTGGGATTGACCATAGCATGTCTCCTGTCGTTGATGAATTGGATCGCCCCCAGGCGGCTGAAATCAATGTGTGTTGATCCCGCTCACACCGTCGCTTTAGCGTGCCTGTGAGTCAGCTTGGCTAGCTCGCCCGGGCTGCCACGCGGCCGTGAAATACGGTGCCGGCTCACGTCAGTGCGATCTCTGATGCTCTCTTCATTCAAGCTCACCTTACCTCTCTGAGGAGAGCGCATGCTCTTCGCGGCAAACCTCTCGAACTGGAGCAAGTTGAACGGAGGCTACGCATCCGGGTCTCCATCACCATCCCGTTCAAGCCAAGTCCGCCTGTCGCTATTGACTTCTCTTATTTACCTTCAGTTCGCCACGGTCACTTACTCGTCCCAGCAGACTCGCGCGCCGGCAAATTCCAGTTTGGCCGGATGAAGTGGCACGTGTAGCCTTCAGGGTACCGTTCGAGATAATTCTGATGCTCGGGCTCAGCCTCCCAAAAGGCGTCCGCCGGAGTGACCTCGGTCACCACCTTGCCCGGCCAGAGACCTGAAGCGTTGACGTCGGCAATCGTGTCTTCCGCGATTTTCCTCTGCTCGTCGCTTGTATAAAAGATTGCTGATCGGTAGCTCGCGCCCACGTCATTACCCTGGCGGTTGAGCGTCGTCGGGTCATGAATCTGGAAGAAGAACTCCAAAAGCTGACGGTAGCTGATCCGCGATGGGTCGAAGATAATCTCTATGGCTTCAGCATGGGTGCCGTGATTGCGATACGTGGCGTTCGGAACTTCGCCACCAGTGTAGCCGACGCGTGTGGAGATTACTCCGTCATAGCGCCGGATCAGATCCTGCATACCCCAGAAGCACCCTCCGGCAAGTACTGCACGTTGCTGTGTCATTGACACTCCTCCTCGTGAGTGAACCGAAATTTTTGGTCCAAGCCTCTCCTCAATCGCGATAGCGAATATTGTTTAAACCTGAATCGACGCGGAAATGCGGCTCATCTCTGTTTTCTACAACCATCCCATTTGTACGCGCAGTGGCAGTGGCCAAGTCGCGCGCCGACATGGCTGCGCATCATGTCAGCGACACCTCGGTCGGCCGTCGGTGCTGGCACGTTGACCCAGTCGTCGGAACTTGGACCGCCAGTTCTCCCGTGTTGCACACCCCCACGGCTTGTACCGTCGGACGAACTATCGACGGAAGTGAAGTAGACGTTTGCTAGAGCGTCTGAGCGTGTTTCAAGGTCCTCTGCTCTTTGAGGGCGCGCCGACGCACTAAGAATCCCCGGCGACGTCACACGATCTGGGTTGGCGCGCCGACTATCCATCGCCACTGTGAGAACCCATGGTGGCTACGGCCAATGTTCCCAAGAACCTTCAGAACGACATAATCGTCATGCCGCACTCGAGTCACGCGTGGCGGGCTGCATGTCGGACTGCAACTTCAGCAAGGCCTGGGCTCCCGCGGTCGATGAAGCTGGGTTCTGGCCGGTGATGAGACGGCCATCGGTGATGACAAAGCTCTGCCAATTCGGCGCCTTCTCGAAGATTCCTCCGAGCCGCTTCAATTCATCTTCGACCAGAAACGGCACGACATCCGTGAGCTGGACTTCTTCCTCTTCGCTGTTAGCAAAGCCTGTTACGCGCTTGCCTTTTACGATCGGCGCACCCTGGTACATGACCCGGTGAAGCGCTGCAGGCGCATGGCAAACCGCAGCCACCGGTTTCCCAGAATTGTAGAAGGATTCAATCAATGCGATAGAGTCGCGATTGTCGGCAAGGTCCCACATCGGACCATGGCCGCCAGGATAGAAGACCGCATCATAATCTGCGGACGAGAGACCCTCGAGCTTTACGGTGTTCGCCAAATTTTTCTGTGCCGCCGGATCCGATTTGAACCGTGCCATTGCAGGTGTCTGGTTCTCCGGAAGATCACTCTTGGGATCGATTGGGGGTTGCCCGCCCTTCACCGAGGCGAGGGTAAGATCAATACCGGCGTCGCGGAACACATAATAGGGCGCAGCAAACTCCTCAAGCCAAAAGCCGGTTTTCCGGCCAGTATTGCCGAGTTGGTCGTGCGATGTGAGCACCATCAGGATCTTCATCTCACTTCTCCTTGGACGAGCAGTTAAAATCCGAGGCATTAGGCGCTCATCGCTGAAGCCTGTCACTTGCACCTTGGTACCGACGATACTTATGTATTGATCACGATAATCTCAGATTCTTCCGATATCGCCTAAGAGCTCGCATCGAACTCAGCAACGGGCAAGATTCGACGCGATCTCACATCGGCATTAGAGTATATTCGTACGATTGACCGGGTCTCCAGCGCCCATAACATCAGGCATACTGTGTCCTCGCAGCGGGGGCCGTAGACGGATGCGTTCCGAGCCGAGCACCAAGAGCTCGAACGGCCGAACACCTGCCACCGATGGAGACATGGTGTCGCCCCGTCCCTGGCGTACGCCAAGGCTCACGTTAGGAGGACGTCGTTGACGGGTGATCAAAGCAAGTTCACGCACCAAGATACCGACGAACCCAGGGGTCAGTTCTGGCGCACGATTCCAAGTTTTGCAGCAATGTTCACAAGGTCGGCCAGTGACGTCGCGCCCATCTTGCGCATGACTTGGCCGCGGTGTGCCTTGACAGTGATCTCGCTAATTCCGAGCTTGCCGCCGACCTGCTTGTTCATTAAGCCCGTTACCACCAGTCCCATCACTTCACGTTCCCGCGTGCTCAGCGATGCATAGCGCTTCTGGTAACGTTGCAACTCCGCTTCGTGACTGAGTGCCGTGGTGCTCCGCTGTATTGCGTCCCGTATAGTTTCCAGCAATGCCTCGTCACCGAACGGTTTCGTCAGAAACTCGATCGCACCAGCCTTCATCGCACGCACCGTCATAGGGACGTCCCCATATCCGGTGATGAAAATGATCGGCATGTCGTGCCTAGTGGCTGTGAGCTGTTGCTGCAGATCAAGGCCATTGAGATCGGGGAGTGATACGTCAAGCACTAAGCAGCTCGGTGTGGCAGTTCGCGGGTGAGATAAAAACTCCTGTGCCGACGCAAAAACGCAAGGCTCCCAGCCGGATTCACGAATGAGAGCCTCGAGTGCCTCGCGCACCGAGATGTCATCATCCACGACATACACAATCGGCGCGCCTTCGCCCATCGGATAGGAACCCGCTTTGCTACTCGTTGTGCTTGACAGTCGCATGTATAGCTCCACTCGTTCATAGCCGCAAGTTTCAGGGTGACACCCCTCGTCGAAGTACAGCATCAAGCGCATCGTGCAGTGCTGTATCGGTGAAGGGCTTCAGGAGGCATTCGACTGCCCCGCTCTGACGCAGGCGTTGACAGACCTGTTCGTCCCCGTGCGCCGTAATAAAGACAATCGGAATCTTCCGCCCTTGGCGCGCTAGCTCCCGTTGGAGCTCGATTCCCGACATTCCCGGCATGGCGATGTCAAGCACCAGGCATTTAGCTTGGTCGACGAGGTCTGAATCTAGGAATTCCTTCGCAGCTGCGAATGCTATGGCCTTGTGCCCGAATACCCCGATGAGGTCTGGCAGTGACTCACGTACCGACTCGTCATCATCGACAACTGCAATATACTCGCTCTGATGCATCATACTTTTCCAATCGCATCCGCCGAACGGGGCGGAAGATGCAGAGGGGCCTTGGTAGGCTCGACTGCTAGTGTTGAGGGAACGGAGTAGCTGAACGTCGAGCCAGGACCATCGTTCTGCTCAGCCCAGAGGCGGCCCTGGTGTTGCTCAACGATGGTTCGGCTGACTGAGAGGCCGATGCCCATTCCGTTACTTTTAGTCGTGTAGAACGGGGTGAAGAGCTTTTCGGCCGATGCTGGGTCAATACCATCTCCCGCATCTTTGACTGCTACCCTGACATAGCCGGTGGCTTCCAGCATGGTGGAAACAACAATCTCCTTTGCCCGATCCCTCACTTCGGCCATGGACTCGGCAGCGTTTAGGATGAAGTTGAGGGTGACCTGCTGAAGCTGAACGCGATCGCCCATTACGTAAGGCAGGTTGCGCGCGAGGCTAAGGCGAAGACTGATGCTGTCTCTCTGCAGTTCATTCAACGACAATGCTGCAACCTCCTGTACTGCCGTGTTCAAGTCAACAATCTCCGATACCGTGTCTCGCTTGGCGAAAAGAGCCCGCAGCCGGGCGATCACTTCCGAGGCGCGATTGGCGTCCCGGATCGTCCTGCGTGCAGTCTCGCGAGCACCGTCGACGTTTGGCGGCTCTGCAGTCAGCATGCGGAGGCCCGTGCCGGCGTTCGTCATGATGCCGGCGAGGGGCTGGTTCAGCTCGTGAGCAATCGATGCCGTGAGTTGGCCCATGGTCATGACCCGCGTTATGTGCGCGAGTTCGGCCTGCGTTTCGCGTAATTCGTCTTGGGCTTCCTTCCAGTCGTGCATATCGACACAGGCGCCGTGCCATTTAAGGATCCGCCCATCTTCATCACGCAGTGGAAGCGCGGTTGCCAGACACCAGCGATACGATTGATCAGCAGCGTGGATCAGACGCGCTTCCGCTTGGTAGGGCGCGCCGGTCGCAACGCTCGTCATCCATGCCCGCGCCGCTTGGTCGAGATCGTCCGGATGGACGAGCTTCTTCCAGCCTTCGCCCATCACCTCAGCGGCAGTGAAGCCGGTGAACTCTAGCAACCGAGAGTTGCAGTAGTCGATCACTCCGTCCGGTTTGGCGCCCCACAGCATTTGAGGAATGGTCTCGGTCAGACGCCTGAGGTTCCATTCGCTTGTGCGTAAGTTCTCCTCCGCGCGCTTCAGCTCCTCAATATCGATGGTGACGCCGAACCACTTGATGTTGCCATTGTCGTCCTTGAGCGGACTGGCGCGGTTTAGAAACCAACGGTACTGGCCGTCGAAGCGGCGCAGACGGGTTTGGGACTCCCCCGCACAGCCAGCTTCGAGGAGCCTGTTCCAAGTATCAAGGTGCGTCTCGAGGTCTTCGGGGTGCACGACCGTCGCCCAGCCCCAATCTTGCACTTGCTCGCGTTGAACTCCGAGGTAGTCGAGGTAGTGCTGGTTCAGAAAGTCTGTACTTCCATCTGAACGGGCTGACCAAACGTAGACCGGAATGGCATCAATAATTTCAGCTAGGTTTCGTTCGCTTGCAGCTATGGCAGCCTCGGCTTCCTTTCGATCATGGATGTCGATGCACGTACCGTACCACCGCACGATTTGACCAGATTCGTCCCGGAGCGGCAGCGCGTTGGTCAATAACCACCGATAGGTGCCGTCTTCGGCATGGATCGTCCGCACTTCGACAGCATACGGCGCTCCGGTGTGGACCGAGGCAAGCCAGACGTTCTTCGCCCGTTCCACGTCGCCTGGGTGCAACAGCTTCGTCCACCCGCCTCCCATGACCTCGCCTGGGGAGAAGCCGGTGTAGTCCAGCAATCGCGCATTGCAATAGTCAATCGAACCATCAGGTGTCGCACTCCACAACATCTGCGGGATTGTCTCTGTGAGTTGGCGAAGCTTCCACTCGCTGGCGCGCAAAGCTTCCTCCGCCCGCTTGCGATCCTCAATGTCGGTGTTGACACCAAACCACTTGATAATCTGGCCGGCCTCATCACGTAGAGAATTTGTGCGGAACAGGAACCAGCGGTACTCTCCGTCAAAGCGCCTGAGCCTCGCCTCGGCTTCGCCTTCCCTGTGAGACGTCAACATCTCCTGCCATGTCGCAATCAACCCCGGCAAATCGTCCGGATGAACCGCCGTTGTCCAACCGAACCCGCGGGCCTCATCAAGTGAGATCCCAGCATAGTCAAGATAATGCTGGTTGAAGAAGTCTGCTGAACCATCTGTCTTGGCAGACCACGCAAGGCCCGGGATAGTGTTTACGACTTCGGCAAGGTTGCGCTCGCTTGCGGCGAGTGCTTCTTCCGCGCGCTTCTGATCATCTATGTCAATGATCAGGTGAAACCATCGCAGGATCTTGCCGTGTGGATCGCGCAATGGCACACCGAGGACGTTAAACCAGCGATAAACGCCATCAAAGCGACGATGCCGGCTTTGCACATTGTACGTGCCGCCAGATTCGTGTGCCGCGACCTGCGCGCTAATGGTGCTGTTGAGATCGTCTGGGTGGACGATGTCAGTGACTTTCCATTCTTTCAGCTCATCAAATGACTTTCCAAAGTATTCCATAGTTGGCCGATTGACGCCCTCGACCTCGCCGGCCGGAGTTGTGACGGCGACTGGAACTGGGATACTGTCAACGACCAACTGGAAGTCCAATTCCCGTCGCCGCAATTCCTCATTGGCTTCGGCAAGCTGTTGCGTTCGCGCTTCGACGCGCCGATCGAGTTCGTGGCTAAGCCGCTTCTGCTCACTTAACTGCCAAGCCGATTGTAAGCCAATCGTGGCTTGATTCGCGGCGACATTCAGGAGGAGGTTTTCAGTCACGCTCGGGAAGTCGGACCGTCGTGCCCCAACGAGCAGCAGCCCGAACTCTCCAAGCAGGCCAAGGCGCACGGGTTGGACCGCAAGACCCCTGTCGCCTAGTGTAAGCTGGTGCGGCCAGTCTTGCCCTTCGGCGTTTGTCCATGGCCTGAGGAGCGTCCCAAAATCTGCCTGGGGCGCGATGTTTCGTGCCCAATTTGAGAGGCGCGTCGCATCTTGCGGCCAATCATCGTCAGAGTTCCTCATGTGCAAGTGAGCGAAATCAAGATTCAGCATGCTAAGAACCGTGTCGATCAGGCTACCGGCAATCTGAGAGGGATCCCGGCCGGCCCACATCGCAGGCAACGCCATGAGACTGACCAAGTCACTGATGCAGCGCTGGAGCCGCTTGTTCTCGTTTTGGAGAGTGTCAGCGTGCATCGTCATCCTGCAGTTGAAGATTGCCGTTGCTGATCGGCACGTCGCTGATACAGCTCCTGAAGGAACTCCTGTGGCGGCACAAAGAAGGGGTTCTGCTGAAGAATGCCGCCCACGATGATCATGGGATGTGTCCGTATCACGTCCATGACGGTGTCACCGCTGAACTTCGCGAGATCATAGACGCAGATAACGGCGTCGTCGTGCTCGCTCCAGACATCATTGACCCTTGCTTCAAACTCAATCAGATCGTTGATGCACGACGGATGACCGCAGGCCCATTCCATCTGACAAATGATCCGGCTGAGCGGATACGTTCCGTCAGCTGACCCGCCAGCGATGCTCTTGAACGTCTGGAGCATGCGGTCCTGATCGAACCGACCGCAGGTAAGATAGGTTTCGGTGCTGTTGCGAAGTTCCAGCTGACCGCTAGCCTCTGCTGCCGCGGCATCGATACCGGCAGCGGTTAAGTGGTCGACGTGGCGCTCGCGACGGTCAGGGCTGACAATATGGACTGCTTTGTGGCCGCAGTCGTAGCCGTCCTTAACGAATGGCAGAAGAACACGATACTCTTCGTTTTCGCTATTGAAGAATGCAGAGACGTGGCGCGCCTGCCTCAGCTCAGCACCTGCAAATGGGATCGGCTGCGTTAGCTTTGCCATGTTATTTCCCTCAAAGTGAGCGCCGTTCCCTGGTTAGAGGTAGAGAATACGCCGCTAGGCCACTGGAGACGCATAACACCTTGGTATCGGTTTGATTGGTTTCTGGACTTGTCAAGCCAGATTTTGGCCAGAGAAGCGCAGCTGTCGGCCAATATCAAGGTATCGGCGATACCATGGTGCAATAGGCTCGGGGCCGACCATGACCGAGCATAAGCGTGTTGATCAGCTTCACCCAGCCAGACCTTGGGTCTTAGAGGAGAACGATTATGTCGGAAAGCGATACATCCTCCACCCGCCGTGACGTCCTTGTGGCCGCCGCCGCCGCGGGCGCTGCCACGATGATGCCTGTGTCGCTCGGAGCCGCTTCAGGCGAGATCCGTCCATTTCATGTCTCGTTTCCGGATGAAGCGCTTGCCGATCTTCGCCGGCGGATTGCTGCTACAAAGTGGCCTACGAAAGAGCTGGTTACTGACGCGACGCAGGGTGTTCAGCTCTCGACCATGCGCAAGCTCGCTCAGTATTGGCAAACCGATCACGACTGGCGGAAGGTCGAGGCGCGGCTGAACGCGGTGCCGATGTTCGTTACACAGATTGAAGGACTGGATATCCATTTCATTCATGTCCGCTCGAAGCATCCGAATGCTCTGCCCATCATCATCACGCATGGCTGGCCTGGCTCGGTGATTGAACAACTCAAAGTCGTGGGACCGCTGGCGGATCCGACCGCTCATGGCGGAGCGCCGGAGGAAGCCTTCGATGTGGTGATCCCGTCACTTCCGGGGCATGGATTTTCGGCCAAGCCTACAGCGACGGGCTGGGATCCTCAGCGGATTGCCCGCGCCTGGACAACACTGATGAGGCGGCTTGGATACACGAAATTTGTCGCCCAGGGAGGCGACTGGGGTGATGCCGTCTCGGAACAGATGGCGTTGCAGGCCCCACCGGAGTTACTCGCCATCCACACGAACATGCCGGCAACCGTGCCAGAGGATATCGCAAAGATTCTCGCCGCTGGCGGCCCTGCACCGGCCGGCCTGTCCCCGGACGAGAAGAACGCATTTGATCAGCTCGACTTCTTCTACAAGCATGGTCTCGGCTATGCCCAGGAGATGGCGAACCGCCCACAAACCTTGTACGCGCTCGAGGACTCGCCGGTCGGGCTGGCGGCCTGGATGCTCGACCACGACGCGCGCAGCTATGCGCTTATATCCCGGGTCTTTGATGGCCACCTCGAGGGCCTGACCCGTGACGATATCCTCGACAACATCACGCTCTATTGGCTGACGGGAACGGCGGTATCTTCGGCCCGCCTCTACTGGGAGAATAAGCTGGCCTTCTTTGCGCCAAAGCACGTCAAAATCCCGGTCGCCGTCAGTGTCTTTCCGGACGAAATCTACGCGGCGCCGAGGAGCTGGGCGGAGAAGGCCTTCCCGAAGCTCATTCACTTCAATCGTCTCCCAAAGGGTGGGCACTTTGCGGCCTGGGAGCAACCCGAGCTCTTCAGCGCCGAACTGCGTGCCGCGTTTCGCTCCTTCCGTGCCTGATAGCTGCGTGGGTGGCCCACCAACGCAGCGCCACCCCTCCGTTGCCGATCTGCCATTGCCCATGGAGAGAACATCATGAACCAGCACCAACAAACTAAGCTGCTTTACACCGCCAAGGTCCACACGACGGGTGGGCGCGAGGGCGGAGCCTCTCGCAGTTCGGATGGCAATCTCGATATCCGCCTTTCCCCGCCCGGCGGCCACGGCACCGGCACGAACCCTGAGCAACTGTTCGCGGCAGGCTGGTCCGCATGCTTCGAAAGCGCAATCGGCATCGCCGCTCGACGGAGCAAGGTCACCCTTCCACCCGGTTTCGCGATCGATGCGGAAGTGGATCTCAGTCTGGTGAACGGCTTTTACACCCTTGGCGCTCGGCTGAATGTCAGCCTTCCCGGTCTGGCCCGCGATGTGGCCCAAGCCCTTGTCGACGAGGCTCACACCCTTTGCCCCTATTCGCGGGCCACCGACGGCAACATCGACGTGAGGACTACCCTCGCCATCTAGCATTCATCCCGATTCAGTCGAGGAGTAAGGACGATGAAGTGCATCACGCGAGTGCGATCCAACGATCTCGATCGTCGACGATTTATCAGCACCGCCGCACTGTTCGCTGCTGCGGCCGAACTTGGCATTCCCCCCACTGCAGCGGCACAGCCCGCATCACCGCAAACCGACACCTCGTTCCGTCACGTGAAGCAGATTGATGCCGGGCCGCTCAACATCGGTTATGTCGAGGCTGGTCCGACCGGCGGCGTACCGGTCATTCTGCTTCATGGCTGGCCCTATGACATCCACAGCTATGCCGAGGTCGTGCCTCTGCTGGAAGCCCAAGGCTTCAGGGTCATTGTGCCGTATCTGCGGGGTTACGGTTCCACGCGGTTCCTCGCAAGCGAGACCCCGCGAAACGGCCAACAGGCTGCTTTGGCCAGTGATGTCCTCGGGCTTATGGATGCCCTGAAGATCCAGAGCGCAGTCATTGCGGGCTACGACTGGGGGGCTCGGACTGCGAACATCGTAGCAGCACTCCGCCCGGATCGTTGCAAAGCGATGGTCTCAGTCAGTGGCTACCTCATAGGCAGCCAGGCTGCCAACCGGAAGCCCCTCCCTCCGAAGGCAGAGCTGTCGTGGTGGTACCAATATTACTTCGCAACTGAGCGTGGTCGGGCCGGCTACCAAGCTAGTACGCGCGACTTTGCACGTTTGATTTGGCAGACCGCCTCTCCGGAGTGGACATTTTCCGACGCAACATTCGAGCGCAGTGCGGAAGCGTTCAACAATCCCGACCATGTGGCGATTGTGATCCACAATTACCGGTGGCGTCTCGGCCTCGTCGACGGCGAGGCGCAGTACGATGAGATGGAGAAGTTCCTAGCCGCGGCGCCGGCCATCTCCGTTCCAACAATCACGCTCGAAGGCGATGCAAACGGCGCCCCGCACCCGGATCCCATGGATTACGCCCGGAAGTTCGCCGGCAAGTACGAACACCGGACCATCCGCGGCGGCATCGGGCACAACCTGCCGCAGGAAGCTCCGCACGCCTTTGCGCAGGCCCTTATCGACGTCAATCGGATGTGATCGCGATGAGCTACCCAACGATGTACCGCACTGTCAGCGTGGACGGTCTTCCCATTTTCTACCGCGAGGCCGGGAACCAGAACGCGCCCGTAATACTGCTTCTTCACGGCTTTCCGTCGTCGTCACGCATGTATGAGCCGCTGCTGACACGCCTCTCCGACCGATACCGCCTCATCGCGCCTGACTATCCCGGCTTCGGCCATAGCGCCTGCCCGGCCCCCACGGCGTTCTTCTATACCTTCGACCATCTCGCCCAGATCATGGCCCGGTTCAGCGAGGTCCTCAGTCTCTCCTGCTACAGCCTCTTCATGCAGGATTATGGCGGTCCAGTTGGCTTTCGAATGGCGATGGCTCATCCTGAGCGATTGGACTCATTGATCGTGCAGAATGCCGTTGCTCACGAGTCGGGCCTCAGCAATCTCTGGGGCGTTCGCCGCGCTTTCTGGGCCAATCGGGCCGAGCATGAGGAAGCACTCCGCCAGAATTTCCTGTCACTTGAGGCCACCCGTCGGCGTCATGTCGGCAGTGACCCACAAGTCGAGCGGTACGATCCCGATCTTTGGACGGATGAGTTTGCGTTTCTCAGCAAGCCTGGCCAAGCAGACATCCAAGTCGAGTTGTTTTACGATTACCGTCACAATGTCTCTTCCTACCCCAAGTGGCAAGAATGGATGCACGCCACTCATCCCAGGCTGATGGTTCTGTGGGGCAAATACGATCCCTCATTCGAAACATCGGAGCCAGCCTCTTACCAAAGTGACGTGCCAAGCGCCGAAATCCATATGCTCGAAGCTGGACACTTTGCCCTCGACACCGCAGCAGATCAGGTCGCGGATCTCGTTCGACGCTTCCTCTGGAGTGCCGACCACCATCGATCCGAGGGCGGGAGTGGGGCTGCATCCTTCAATGCCATGGCCACAGGCACAGGTATTTCCGAGGGATACCTCGGCTGCCCTCCTGCAGTGGCACACCCGTTCAGCGCTTAAGCCGCATTTTGAAGCTGTCCCAAACCGAGGAGTCTATCATGGAAGATTATGAAGTCGTCAACTCGAGTTTCACCGCAACAATCAATGCGCCCATCGACAGGATCGACCTCCCTGAGTGGTGCTTCTCTCTCAGCGAGAAAGAGTATCAGGGGTGCTCTCCCGCCCATATCACGGCGGGCTTCACGACAGCGCCCGATGGAAGGCGTATGTCGATCAACGTTGAGATCATTGGTGGCAGTCTGATGGTCCAGCATTATGTGGAGACCTTGGGGAACAAAGACCATTTGGTGCTGGAATCGATCTCCGACATCTTCACCCCGACGGGAAGGACCACGATCAAGGTTCTCTGGGAAATGAGCGTCAAAGCGATTGATAGTGAACGATGCGAGTTCACCAACCACGTCCGAACTACCGCGACGGACGACTTCAAGTCGTTCCTCGATCGTCAGGGCATCCCGTTCGATGTGTTCCGCACGCAGCGCCAGCCCATGTCGATCGCCCACAATCGGGGTGAGACGCCGCTCTTCGCTGCAAGCATCGAGCGCGCGGCATTGCGAAACCGCGCTCCCCGGTTGGTCGGTTGATGGAGGTTGCAATGTCCCAGTCCACCTATAGCAAACAATCGACAGCGCTCTTGTTCGTTGATCCATATAACGATTTCCTGTCCGAGGGCGGGAAGATTTGGCCCAGGGTGAGAGAGGTTGCGGAGGAAGTAGGCCTTATCGAGAACCTGAAGCGGATCAACCAGGCGGTGCGAAGTGCCGGCATGAAAGTCTTCATCGTTCCTCACCGCCGCTGGGAGCCGGGCGATTATGAGTGTTGGTGCCATCCCAATCCGACTCAGATCGGGATCATGAAACGGCACTCATTTGCCCGTGCGGAATGGGGTGGTGAATGGCATCCGGACTTTGCGCCACGCGCTGGAGACATCATCGTCAAGGAGCATTGGGCCCAGAGTGGATTTGCGAACACCGATCTCGATCAGCAGCTCCGGCAGCATGGCATCACCCACGTCATCGTTGTCGGGCTCCTTGCCAATACCTGCATCGAGTCGACCGGTCGCTATGCGATGGAACTCGGCTTTCATGTCACCTTGGTGCGGGATGCGACGGCCGCGTTCACGAAGGAAATGATGCATGCGGCGCATGAGTTGAATGGCCCGACGTATGCGCATGCCATCCTGTACACCCAGGAACTCATCGCGGCTCTGCCAGCTGGCCAGGGCAGATGATGATGCCGCGTATGGCGTGTGGCGTCACGCACGGTCTCCCGAACATGGCGCCCTGCCTAAGCCCAGTAAGATCAGTCCAGAACCGGTTTGATCCTAACATTCCAGGTCCGGCGACTGGGAGCGGGTCAAAGGTCGGTCATGGAGGAGGTCACGATGTCCAAAATCGTTGCCAATAGCGCCAAGCAGCGAGTACTTGGGACCTGGCCCCTGATCCTTGCTGGTCTCTGTGCCAGTCTTGTGGGCATCGGCCTGGCTCGGTTTGCCTACACGCCGCTGTTGCCGGCGATCATCGCTGGCGATTGGTTTACCGCTTCGGATGCGGCCTTTCTCGGTGCGGCCAATCTCACGGGGTATTTGGCTGGTGCGTTGCTGGCCGGTCCACTGGTCGCGCATGTCCCCGCTGCTGCCGCTCTGCGCGGAGTGATGGTGCTGGCGACCCTGACTTTCTTTGCTTGCGCCTGGCCGGTTAACTTCGCTTGGTTTTTCGTCTGGCGCTTCATCTCTGGCCTCTCCGGAGGAGTACTGATGGTTTTGGCGGCGCCGACGGTCTTACCGCACGTCCCGCAGTCGCGCCGCGGCATCGCCAGCGGTGCCATTTTCATGGGCATCGGGCTCGGGATTGCGGCTTCAGGCACGCTTGTTCCTCTGCTCTTGCGGCAGGGACTGCCCCACGCTTGGATCGGCCTCGGGGTGCTCTCACTGTTCCTGACGCTCGTCGCTTGGACCGGTTGGCCGGGACATGCTGCCGACACATCCGCTGGGCCGAAGACAATCCATCCTGTCCATGCAACCACGACCTTGCGCGCGCTCTATACGTCATATGCGCTCAATGCGGTAGGCCTCGTGCCGCATATGATCTTCCTCGTTGACTTCGTGGCCCGGGGGCTGGGTCAAGGTTTGGATGCTGGAGCCCAATTCTGGGTCCTTTTCGGACTGGGCGCTGGCATTGGCCCAATTCTCAGTGGGCACCTGGCCGATCGTACCGGCTTCGGACCTGCGCTTCGCCTCGCCTACCTCATTCAGGCGATTGCTATCGCGTTGCCGGCATTTGGCCTTGGCTCGACTTGGCTGATCATATCGAGTGTCGTTGTTGGTGCATTTACGCCAGGGATCGTTCCTCTCGTTCTGGGACGCATCCACGAGTTGCTGCATTCCCATGCGGCAGCTCAGAAGAGTGCTTGGAGCAAAGCGACAGTTTGCTTTGCGATATGCCAGGCGCTCGCCGCCTTTGGCATGTCGCTTCTCTTCGACCACACGGGGGGAAATTATCGGATCCTTTTCGGCTTGGGAGCGGGCTCCCTTCTGCTCGCCCTCGCAATTGATCTCGTCGCAGGATTGGTGAAACCACGGGATCTAAAGGATGCATAAGAACGCGGCGGACCAGACGATCCGATGGAAGAGGACCATCCATCGCCCTCGTGGAAGGGAAGCGGTTTGCTCGCAGGTCGTGCGCGGCCATCCGTCTCCCTCACTCCGATGGGCTTCACCGGCGGCTCTTAAATGCCTCCCACCGCGCTTTGCGCTCTCCTTGGTATGCGGGACTCTGCTCGGCAATCAGGTCTTCGCGCTCCAGTGGCTGGCCGCAAGCCTCACAATTTGGGCCCAGCCCAGCGGGCTTGCCGCACAGGCGGTGTGTGAGATGAACGGCCAAGCTCTCACCGGGAGCTTTGCACCAAGTCTCGCCCCAAGCACGCAGTGCGAGGATCACGGGATAGAATGCCTTACCCTTTTCGGTGAGGTGGTACTCATAGCGCAGCGGCCGTTGGCTATAGGGCCGACGCTCGATCAGGCCATCGGCCTCCAGCTTCTTCAGGCGGGCCGTTACCATCTGTGGCGTTGCTCCGGTTTGCGCCTGAATCTCGTCGAACCGGTGGCTGCCTATGAAGAGCTCCCGCAGCACCAAGATGGTCCAGCGATCCCCGACAATCGTCTCTGCTCGGGCGACCGGACACAGGGTATCCAGTTCGGTGTGGTTCTCCATCGTCATGTCACTCTCTTTTTCATAGCGACTTGACACTATGATTTTCATAGTCATATACAGCCTCAACGCGACAGGAGCAATACTGTGTCCTGCTTTCAGGAGGCGCACCATGCCTGATACCGACTATCCTCTTGAGCGCACCGCTTATTTGCTGGTTGATCCGTACAACGACTTCCTATCGGAAGGCGGCAAGATTTATCCCTCCGTTGAGCCCATCGCCACCGAAGTGGGCCTCCTCGATAACCTGCGCGCACTGGACCGCGCCGTGCGTAGCGTCGGCATCCCGGTATTCATCGTGCCGCACCGCCGCTGGGAGCCAGGAGACTATGAGGATTGGGATCACCCGAATCCGACCCAGCGCCTCATCATGCGACGCCACAGCTTTGCGCGCGGTGAATGGGGTGGTGAATGGCATCCTGATCTCGCGCCCAAAGAAGGCGATATTGTCGTTCAGGAGCATTGGGGCCAGAGCGGCTTTGCCAACACCGACCTCGACTTCCGCCTGAAGCAGAATGGGATCACACATGTGATCGTCGTCGGCTTGTTGGCGAACACCTGCATTGAGTCCACCGCCCGTTTTGCGATGGAACTCGGTTATCACGTCACACTGGTGAAGGACGCGACCGCCGCTTTCCACCCCAACATGATGCATGCTGCCCATCACCTGAACGGTCCCACCTTTGCCCATGCCATCGTGACGACAGGTGAGCTGATCGCAACCCTGGTCAAGGAGGAGGGATCATGCCGTAGCACCTCACCTTCCTCAATCGGGAGCGTGCAATGATGCCATCAATGCTCGATGGGGATCACGGCATTCGCTGGGCGGCTGGCACAAGCAAGCTCGCTACGTCTGCCAACTCTACATCAGATCGGGACACCGTTGTCTTGCGAAAACGGGCGGTGAACACCGCAACGCAATCGTTCAGATGTTGCCGTCCTAACCTGGGATTCGGCGGGATCAGCGCCCACAGCGCACAAATTCTGGTGTCATCATCAAGCTAACAGGAGCTCGCCATGAGACTGAATGGCAGGACGGCTCTCATTACGGGCGGCAGCAGCGGCATCGGGCTTGCAACGGCACGGCTGTTCGTTGCTGAAGGTGCGAGGGTGGCGATTACTGGCCGTAATCAGCCATCGCTCGACGCTGCTGTGCATGAGCTTGGGCCAAATGCACTGCCGATCCGGGTTGACCTCAGGGAGATCTCATCCATCGATCGAGCGATCGCTGACGTCGTGGCGGCTTTTGGAAGCCTCGATGTCCTCTTTGCGAAAGCCGGCATCGGCCGCCCCACACCGGTGGGAGAAACAAGTTTCGACACGTTTCAGGACATCATCACGACCAATCTCACCAGTGTCTTCTTCACCGTCCAGGCGGCCGCTCCCCATCTGCGGGAAGGAGCTTCGATCATTCTTAATGGATCAGTCCACGCGGCTCTGGGCGTGCCAGGCTACTCAGCCTATGCCGCCACCAAGGGCGCGGTTCGCTCCATGACGCGCGTGCTGGCTGCGGAATTTGCCCCAAAGGGTATCCGGGTCAATCAAGTCACGCCCGGAGGAACTCAAACGGCAATCTGGAATCCCCTAGCACCGGACGCTGATGCAATGGCTGAACTTGAGAGACGAATCGGCAATACAATCCCACTCGGCCGCATGGGGAGGCCTGAAGAAGTTGCGGCTGCCGCTCTCTTCCTTGCCTCCGCCGACTCGTCGAACATGATGGGTGCTGAAATTGTCATCGACGGCGGAGCAACTGGTGCTCCTCACGGAGCACTCATCTACCGCTCGCAACGCCGACTACAAGCCAATCTTGGCTAGGTTTTATTCTCTTCCGAGTCACCGCACCATGACGTCGGCGGGTGCTCACAAAGCTGATTGGTCGATCACGGAGCCGTCACATAAGGGAGACCTCAATGTCATTTCGACAAATACGCGTGGAGCGCCATACACCAAGCTACTGGCGCGTCAGTTTCAGCAACCCGCCGATCAACTTGATTGATCCAGACACGATTCTGGACCTTTTCGACCTCGTTACACAGCTGGAGATCGATACTGAGGTCAAGGTTGTTGTATTCGACAGCCTCGATCCCGACTTCTACCTGGCGCACTACGACGTTCTCGTCGACAAGGCGAAGACGATCGGAATGGCGCCTGGCCCTTCCGGGATGCATCCGTGGCTTGACGTCCTGGTTCGCTTGAGCCGGGCACCCGTTGTATCGATCGCGGAAGTGCGCGGTCGGGCGCGCGGCGCAGGAAGCGAGTTCGTCCTTGCTTGTGACATGCGTTTCGCCAGTGCGGAACGTGCAATTCTGGGTCAGTTTGAGGTCGGAATCGGAGCCGTGCCCGGTGGTAACCCCATGGCCCGCCTGGCCGGTTTGGTTGGACGAGGGCGGGCCATGGAGATCGTGCTTGGCGCAGATGACTTCCCCGGGATTCTCGCGGAACGCTATGGGTATGTGAATCGTGCTCTTCCGGACGCTGAACTCGCCGGGTTCGTGGACACTCTGGCAGCCCGTCTCGCGAGCTTCGACAAGCGCGCCATTGCGGAGACGAAGAGCTTTGTCGACGAACAATCGCTTCCGGATGACACTGTTTTTCCGCGGACGCTAGAGAGCTTCTTCAAGTCGCTGGCTCGACCGGAAACACGTGCACGAACGATTGCATTGATGGAAGCAGGCCTGCAACAGAGATCTGAGACGGAGTTATCATTGGGCATGCGCATTGCCGGTGCCGGATCTGCGGAGCGCGGGTGACCGCTCTTAGGATGATGCCAAACTCTCAAAGCAGCACGAATGCTTACTGGTAATCGATATGAGTCCGAGCAACCTCTGCCTTGACCACGAACCAATGGGAGACCACACATGAGCACAATGATCGCGCAGGGCACTGCCCTGATCACCGGCGCCTCGTCCGGAATTGGCGCCATCTATGCCGACCGCCTGGCCCGGCGTGGCCACGATCTGATCCTCGTGGCGCGCAACCGGAGCCGCCTCGAGGCGCTTGCTGCCAAGCTCCGGGACGAGACTGGCCGCTCAGTCGAGATCGTTCCTGCTGATCTAAACGATGACGCCGATCTGCGTCGGGTCGAAACAATCCTGCGGTCGAACAGCACGATCGCGATGCTCGTGAACAACGCCGGTGTTGGCGGAGCGGCTCCGCTGCTGGCCTCCGATGTTGACGCAATGGATCAAATGATCAGGCTGAACGTCCTGGCGCTGACCCGTCTGACGTATGCAGCCGTACCGGCCTTTGTGGCACGCGGCGGTACGATCATCAACATTGCGTCTATCGTGGCCATCTCGCCCGAAACCCTCAATGGGGTCTATGGCGGATCCAAGGCTTTCGTCCTGGCGTTCAGCCAGTCGCTCCAGCACGAACTGGCGGACAAGGGCGTGCGGGTCCAGGCGGTTCTCCCCGGCGCCACCGCGACCGAATTCTGGGACATCGCGGGACTGCCGGTGAGCAATCTGCCGGCGGAGATCGTGATGTCGGCGCACGATGTAGTCGACGCCGCGCTCGCAGGCCTGGACCAGGGCGAGACGGTCACCATCCCCTCGCTTGAGGACAAGGCCGAGTGGGACGCCTATGACGTGGCGCGCCGGGCGATGGCCGGCAGGCTCTCAAGAACCAATCCTGCCACCCGGTACAATGTCGTGGCTGTAAAGGCGGATCGAGCGTCCTTGCAGTCAACTCGGGTCTAGCCCCGGCGCAGCCATCGCAGAGCCTAATGAGCCTTTTTCGCTTCTGGATGACAATACGTCCACGCGTTCGGCCTCCTTGCGGCGCCATTCGTCTAGCATTGACGGCTCGGCGGCTCGATCAAGCCGCCGGTGCCTCCAGCGGCCTCCCAAGCAGGCCAATCAGGTCACCTTCATTTCGGCAGCGAGGGCCGTAACGAGGTTTGCCGCTGGCAGGACGCGCGCGAGCGGTGCTCCCTGACCCGCCCACTGAGCCCCAAAGCCCGGCTCGCCTGCCGACTTGCCTGCGGCATGGAGGGCCTTACCGGCATCGTACGCAATGGGATAAGCGGGGATCTCATGAGCGGGAACGGCCTGTCCAAGTGCGGTGAAGCGATTGGAAAGGCACCGCGCCGGTCGGCCCGAAATGGCTCGGGTCATCACCGTGTGATGAGCCGCATCGCTGGCTAGGGCTGCTCTGTAGCCTACGTCGGCCAGCGATTCCGGGCACGCGATAAAGGCCGTGCCGAGTTGGGCCGCAGCAGCTCCGAGACGCAAGGCAGCCGACACGCCAGCGCCATCCATGATGCCGCCGGCGGCAATCACCGGCACATCGAGCTGACGCACCAACAGGCGCGTCAGTGCCATTGTGCCGAGTCTGTCGTCGGGAGCGTCAGGATCAAAGACGCCGCGGTGGCCGCCTGCCTCGTAGCCCTGCGCCACCACGGCATGAACGCCGGCACGCACGAGCATGCGCGCCTCGTCAACGCTGGTCGCCGAGCCGACGAGGACGATATCGGCATCCCGTAGCGCTTGCACCCGATTCGGCGACGGAGCGCCGAAGTGGAAGCTCACGACCTTCGGTTTGTCGGCCAAGAGCGTAGCCAGCATGTCATCGTCCTCGACGAAGCTCTTGTAGATTTCCGTGAGGGTCGTCGGCGGCTCGGCACCGAGGCGATTGAATTCGGGGCGCAGCCGCTCGATCCAGGCAGCTTCGACGGCGGGATTCGAATTCGCGGGCTGATGGCAGAAGACATTGACATTGAACGGACCGCTGGAGCGTTCGCGGACCTCTGCCATCATCTGCCGGGCACCGGCGGCGTTCGTTGCTCCAACTCCAATCGAACCCAGCGCGCCGGCGTTTGCGACGGCAGCAGCCATGGCCGGAGACGACACACCGGCCATCGGCGCCTGGATGATCGGCACCTCAATACCAAGCAGTTCGAGCAGTATCTGGGGTGAGGCTGAGGATGGCATTGTGAAACTCCCGTCCGGTTGACTGCGAAGCCTTCACCCGCGAAGGCGAACTTCGCCGAATCGCTGCATCTTACTCCGCTGCGCCACTCCTTCGCTTGCGAAACTCCAGAACCGGCAGCCCGCCCCAACCCCAGTTATCCGTCTCCACCTCCTCGATGACCACAAACGTGGAGTCGAGAGGTTTGTTCAGGACGTTAAGCATCACCTCGCTCACGCCCTTGATCAGAGCGGTCTTCTCGTCGGCGGTCACGGCATTCGCGCCGGGCTTGGTCCCCTCACGGGTGACCTGAATCGTCACAATCGGCATTGTCGTTCTCCTTGTAAGTGCCCGGAGCGGAGCCAGAGTCCCCGCTCCGGTGTTGGGTCAATGACCAGCGCTCTGGCCGCCGTCAACGTGGAGGATTTCGCCCGTTACGAAACTGGCGGTCTCAAGATAGAGGACCGCCTCGACAATGTCGGACACCTCGCCCATATGCCCGACTGGGTGTAGAGGCCCGAAGGCTGCGTGGGTTTCGACCGGGTGCATCGAGGACTTGATGATACCCGGCGAAACGGCATTCACGCGGATACCGCGCTTCGCGTACTCGATGGCGAGGGACTTGGTCGCCGCATTGAGACCGCCCTTCGTCAACGACGCGAGCACCGAAGGCACGCCGTCGATCGCGTGATCGACGAGACTCGTTGTGATCTGTACAATATGACCACTGCCCTGTTTCTCCATCTCGGCGAGAACAAGCTGAGTGATGTGGAAGAAGCCGGCGGTGTTGGTTCGCAGAACCGCCGTGAAGTCGGCTTCGGTATACTGGGTGAAAGGCTTGGCGATGAAGATGCCAGCGTTGTTGACCAGTGTGTCGATGCGCCCGAAACGAGCTACGCCTTCGGAGATTGCCCGCTCTGCCGTTTCCCGCTCCCCGATGTCGCCGGGGATGACGAGAACGTCGGGGTTGTTCGTTGGCTTGATCGACCGTGCAGTTGCGATCACTCGGTAGTTGCGGTCGAGATATCCGTTGACGAGAGCAGCGCCGATTCCCTGTGAGGCGCCTGTGATAATGGCAACTTTTCGATCGATACTCATAGTGAGTTCCTTCGCGCTTGGTGAAAGGGATGCTGTTGCCCATCGGGCCGCCAGCGTCGTGGGCATAGAATTAGCTTCGCGCCATGCGAGTGCGAATAGCCGCTCGTCGGGAGACACTCTTTCACGCCGCGATTGAATACGGGCTGTCCTGCCGCGAGACGATTGCTCACAGACCGCCTCATCGACTTCGGCCCGATCCTGCACCGCGACCAGCAGACCGAGCGGCTTGCAATCGTTGAATTAGCCGAACGAGCACGAAGGATGGGAGGAGCGCTTGTCGTCAGTTCGCTCTATTGGGTCGCACGTCTGCACGTCGAAACCCTGTACGCCCTTCGCAGCAACAGGACCGCCACCCGTTTACACGACGGCGCGGCTCGTAGCTGCAAAGTGACTGCGGAGCCGCGGGATCGCCATATCGACAAACGCGCGAACTTTCGGCACTGAGAGACGTCCGTGCGGCGCAATCAGATGTACAGGCAAAGGCGGCGGCTCATGGTCCTTGAGAACGATCTCCAATGAACCGTCGCGGATCTCCTGTGGGATGTGGTAAGAGAGCACACGTGTCACTCCCCGCCCGTTCACGGCAGAGGCTATAGCTCCCCGAATACTGTTGACGATGAGGCGCGGCGTAATATTCACGATGTGCGGAACAGACGATCCATTGACCGTTGGAAAGCTCCACGAGTCGATCCCAAGGTCTGCAAATGTGATGATCTGATGCTTTGCCAGATCCGCCGGCTCCGTGATCCGGGGATTTTGCGCGAGATACCGCGGCGCCGCCGCCACAACCCGGCGGACCTCACCGATCCGGGTCGCTACCAGGCTTGAGTCGGGAAGATGCGCGACGCGTAGGGCAACGTCGATCCCCTCATCGATGAGGTTGACGAACCGATCCAAAAGGTACAATCGCACCGACACCGCAGGATAAGCATCTAGAAAGGCGTCGATGATCGGCGACAAGATGGTCTCGCCGGCAAAGGCCGTGGCGGTCACAGTCAGCGTCCCTCGCGGCGCCGAACGCTCGCCAGCAGCCATGACGTCGGCTTCCTCAAGATGGATGAGCACGCGCCGGCACACGGCAGCATAACGCTCGCCTGCTTCACTCAGTTTGATCGAGCGCGTCGTACGGTGCAGAAGTTCCGTACCGACATGCTCCTCTAGAAAGGCAATGGCCCGGCTGACTGCGGCAGGCGAGCGCCGGAGTTTGCGGCCAGCCCCAGCGAGGCTGCCTTCATCCAGTACCGTGACGAAGACTTTCATGGCGTCGAGGCGGTCCACGTCGTCCTTCCTCAATCCCTTCAAGCAGAGGAACAATCTCGCTTAAATCATAGACATTCATCCTCGAGACAGCAATTCCCAGAACGCGCTACAGAGCCAGTTCCATAGTGAATCGCAGCATCGCGTGCCGAAAGACCCTTTGTACCCCCCCTTCTCTCAAACATCGCGTAAGCTCGGGCACTAGGCGAGATATTGCGGGGCGCACACCACAATCAGCAAGCGAACGACGTGACCGATTGTGATCCTCCGGCTCTGTGGGCGACTGAGATCGAAGGGAGGCGGCATTCGGTCTAAGATGGGGCTTAATGTGGTGCCTCTGTTGCAATGCCGCCGTGTACCAGGCATTCCTCCAGAATGGGATGATCGTATCAAGATCCTGTGAGCGCAATCGTCTAGCGTTCGGCGAACCGCTCGACCAACCACTGACCGGCTGGACCAGGCGGAGTATCCGTCTTGTAGGCGATTTGGAGAGGGTACTTACCCCCTCGATAATCCGGCAGATCGATTAGTGAGAGCCGCCCGGCTGCGATGTCAGTCCGCACCATCGGCTCAGGCATTCCGCCCCACCCCAGGCCAGCCAGCAGCAATGCACGCTTGGTAGAAAGGTCCCCAACCCGCCAGATGGCTCCCGCGACAACTCCATAAGCCCGCCGATCGATCTCGACAGGCTCAGAGAGGACAATCTGAAGATGGTCACGGGCAACCCCTACCTTGGAGCGGCCCACCAGCGCCAGCGGATGGTCCGGTCGGGCCACGGGAATGATCGGTACGCCCCCAATCTGGATGAGAGTCAGACCACTGCCATTCATGTGTAGCGGACTGCCAATCCCTATTCCGCAAGAACCGCTGCGGATGAGGCGCTCGACCTCGCCCATGGCCGCCGTGCACAATCGCAGGGGCACCGTCGGAAAAACGGTGTGGAACGCCCTGAGAATTGCCGTCAAATCGTCTGTGGGAACCATCTGATCAACAACCAAAGACACCTCCGCCTCCAAACTTTCGAGCAGCCCCCGCACTCGGGCGCGCAGCCTGTCCACATCGTGTGTGATCAAGCGGGCTTCTGCCACGACAGCTTCGCCTGCGGGCGTCAACTTCGGCTTACGGGTGCCTCCGCGATCGAACAGTGCGACGCCGAGCTGATGCTCAAGAGCATCGATGGCATAGCTGATGGCGGATGTCGCACGATTCAATCGTCTTGCGGCCGCCGCAAAGCTGCCTGTTTCAGCCACAGTCAACAGGACCTGAAGTTGGTCGAAGCTGAGGGCTGGCGCGATGGACATATCGAAATTCCTGAATGAACTTCTCAGATTTATCCAACTTTCGATATCACACATCGCGGGTTAAGTAACTCCTGTCCGAGCTGCCCTTGCAGCCCTTCAAGGACTATCGATCTGGAAAGCGCGCTCTTGTACGCCGGCACCTTCGTGCGGTTGGTTGCAGCGCGCGGTTGAAGAAAGAACTGACTTATGGCTACAACAAAGATCGGAATCATCATCAGCACCACGCGTGAGGGCCGCTTCGGCGATCGGCCGGCGCAATGGCTCTTAGATCTCGCGACGACACGTGGCGGGGCGGTATTCGAGGTTGTCGACCTGCGGGATTATCCACTGCCGTTCTTCAACGAGCCAGCCTCGCCAGCTTATGTGCCGCCTGAGAACGCGATCGCGCGGAGTTTTGGATCGAAGATCGGCGAGTTCGATGGATACATTTTCATCACGGCTGAATATAATCATGGGATCCCGGCCGTTCTGAAGAATGCGCTTGATCACGTCTATTCGCAGTTCACTCGCAAGCCAGTTGCGTTCGTTGGCTATGGCGGTGTTGGCGCGGCGCGAGCCATTGAACAGCTCCGTCTCGTAGCCATTGAACTCCAGGCGGCACCGCTCAGAAATGCTGTCCATGTCGGGCTAGCCGAATTCATTGGCTTGCTGCAGCAGGGCAAAGCGTTCTCCGACTACCCTTACTTGGAGCAGTCAGCCAATCTGATGCTCGACAATCTGATCTGGTGGACGAGTGCGCTGAAGAAGGCGCGCGAAGTGGATCTTTTAGACTCTTCGAAGGCTGCTTAATCCCTTGTTTCCGGAGCACTTTGAACCTGCATAAGGGAATTCATTTATAGGACTCAAGCGGACTTCTTGTCTAGAGTCCTCAGTGAGTGGTGAGCCGTAGATGCTCGACTGCGGCACACCACCTAAGCAACGGCATTGGACATTGATCGCGCCACTTAGGAGCTCGTTTATACTTCAGTCCTAGATACGACAACTATCAATTGAGCATTCGGGTGTTGGTGCGTATTTCGTCCCGAACGGGGGCTAATCCTTGACCATCTCCTTTCGCCACCGCAATTGTTCCGTCCGTTAGCACGATCGCGCTTCCGTACAGCTGCCCCTTCGAGGTCACGGCGACGCCATTCTACCGTTGAGTCGTTCGCTCCTACGAGGGCCGCAGCATGGATCGCGGTGAATAGGCTCGGTCCGTCAAAGGATGGATGGATCATCAGCGTCAGGTTCCGCGCCGCTGCGAGGGTTGCAACCTTCGCGCGTTCTGTCAGGCCACTTATTCGTGCCGAGCCCGGTTGAACAAAATCAACGGCCCCGGCCTGCATCATCCGACATGGAACGCGAGGGGGGAATTGTCTCGAGGGAATGGGCATTCGTTCGGACACGCCTTCATGAAGTTCCTCGTCACAAATCGTACCCGGCTTCAGCCTTGGTGCTGAGGATCATCGACAGGGTCGATGTACTCCAATCCTAATGGCCCAAGCGCACTGACCTGCGTAACGTAGTCGCCCGATTTGGCCCAGTGGAAATGGGACTGATTGCCTGGCAGGACGATGACCGAGCCCGGCGCGAAGGCCATGAGCTCTGTCTCGTCGAACTCTTCACCGAGGCCGATGTAAAAGACGCCCGATATAACCGTGTAGACACGATCCTCAGGATGCCGATGCGGCATCATCTTGGTACCGGCAGGCAGGTGGACCCGGATCACGTAGACGCCAGCGCCTTGCGGATCACCAATCAGGATCGCTAGCTTAGCTGCCGGCGGAAATGCAGGAAAACGTTTCCAGACTATGTCTTCCGGCAGGATGGCATGAAAGTAGTCTTGGCCCCGCTGGTGAGACCGCACTGAGAAAGCCGGCTCTGTCTTTGATGTGTGTGACACGATATCCTCTCTTTGCGCGCAGCATTTAAACTCTCAGGAATGGGGTCTATCCAACCCATCGATCTGGGGTCATTGCGGCGTTAGCTCTCGTGAGCCAACCCACCTGTTATTCGTCCTGGTGGCGGGGAGACATGCGGCGCTTAGCGCCGCAACTCGCCCAGGTAGTGCCCAAGACGTGTCTCGACGTCGCCAGGCTTCTGAAACCCCTGCGCAGTGAGCGCCCTAATCCCTTCCTGGGCGGCCGGCCGGCCGAGAGAGGCCACGCAGGCGTCCCAGCCAGCACCGAGTTCGACATCAGGCGGCAGGCTCGTGTTGACCAAACGCTTGGTGTGGGCGATCGCCCACTTGTCAAACCTGGAGATCCGCATCGCCAGTGCGTCGACATAGGTGTCGAGATCGGCGTCCGGAAGGGCCCGATTGATGTAGCCCCAGGCCTCAGCTTGATCCGCTGGGATGTCGTCAGCGCTAAGCAGAACCTCGAGGGCGCGGTTGCGCCCGATCTGGCCCGGGAGCCGCGCCATCGGGCCGCCGCCGGCCACCATTCCGACGCCGACTTCCCATTGGGAGATAACTGCCTTCTCGCGGCTGGCAAAGGACATGTCGCAGGACAGCAGGATCTCGCTGCCATTGCCTGTTGCGCGGCCGCGGATCTGGGCAATCGAGCAGACCGGTGCTCGGGTCAGGCGCACGAGGAAGTCCGGCCATGGCGGAAGGCCAGTCGGACCGTCGGGCAGGGACGTCATATCCTCCAACCGACCAGTAAAATCGGAGTGGTTGAGGAAGAATCCGTCGACCGCACTATCGAACACCACAACGCGCACATCGTCGTCGGCCTCGATGGTTTCCATCAACGTCTGGAACTGACGGACCATCTCCGAGCTCATGACGTTGAGTGGAGGATTGTCGAACGTGACGCGCCAGTAAGCGGGGGTATGGTGGGTCAGTCGGATCTGAACTGGATTCGTTTTGGCGTCCACTTGAGCCTCCATCGGCGAGTGGTCGAGCTTCTAGAAGGTGTCTCGTACGCTCTGAGGTTTCTATTGAACGTTGGTATCGCCGATACCAAAGTGTGGGATCGGCGCTCGGAGCCGCTATGTTTTCCGATGATCTTTCCTAGCCATTTCCGGGAATGGATGGATGTCTGCCGTGTCTGGAAAGAGAGCGTGAGCATCCTTAGCGCTAGAACAGTTAAGATTCCCCCTGCCCGTTCTACTGCTTGTCGACCTGATTGCTGACCTCGCCGGTATACCTGGCCAAGTTCGATTCAACATCCGGGTCACTCTGCAAGCCAGTTTCCAGCAACATCTTAATTCTCTTCTGGGCCGCCGGTCGCTGCACTGACGCCAGGAATCCGCTCCATTCCGCCGCGAGTTCACTGTTTGACGGCAAACTGACGTTATTGACGAGAGTCTTGATCTCAGCGATTGATTGCTTGTCAAACGCCGAAATGCGCCGTGCCAACGCATCGACAAAATGCTCCAGCTCTGCATCGGGAACCGCCCGGTTGACATACCCGTAGCGTTCCGCCAAGTCGGCAGGAATATCGCTTCCACTCAGGAGTATCTCAAGCGCGCGCCCCCGTCCTACCAGCCTCGGCAAACGGGCCATGGGGCCGCCGCCCGGGACAAACCCGGCTCCCACCTCAAATTGCGATAACACCGCCTTCTCACGACTGGCAAAGCGCATGTCGCTGGCCAGCGCCAGTTCGCTGCCGACGCCGGTTGCCCGCCCGCGGATTTGCACGATCGACACGACCGGCGCGCGGCTCAATCGCACAAGCATGTCAGGCAGCGGCGGAAGCCCGGTCGGGCCTGGCGCCATTCTGACCGTGAGCTCGAGCGGAGCAGTAAAGTCATAATGGGTCAGGAAGAACCCGGGGACCGCACTATCGAATACGATCACCTTTAGCTGCGGATCGCTCTCGATTTGAGCAACCACCGAGTTTAACTGCGGGATCGATTCAGGGCCAAAGATGTTAAAGGGAGGATGATCAATCGTCACACGCCAATATTCGGGTGTGATCCGAGTGATCCTGAACTGATCATCAGCATTTTGCCCTTCGCTGTGATCTCCTGGTTCCGCAGCATGGAGTGGTTAACCCTCAGCCGCTTGGCCTAAGAGCAAGGTGCAGAGGACGAAGCTGACCGCAATGACAATCTTCCGCATCGAATTTCCTCCGTCTCGCCAATCGCATACGATTGAGATCGTTTGAGAAAGGTAGGCGATGTAACAAGGACAACCAATTGCACTTTGGTGTCGCTGGGCTACGGCGCTTCGCACGAACCGCCGTTACGTTGATTAGAACGCCAAAATCATCTTGTGCTTGCACCAGAGACGTGGCCGGAAGGTGCCTGACGCAAGACAACCAGGGCAGTCAACGAAGGCCATTTCAACGTTTATGTCGAGAAATCAGAATGGGCTTCGACGCCGGACAGCACTGCGGTTGTCGTGCCGTCTGCTCCTCGATGGTGACTACTTCGACGTTTCTCATTGCATTGCGTATGCTTGGCAATGTTCGCTGCAGCGAGATGCCCGAGATGCTTGTGTGGCTCTACGGCTCTGAGGCCTCATGAGGCATGCATGGGATGGAGAAGGAGAAGGTTGATCCGTATCCATCATTGGCTGTAGCCCACAAATCGCCTTTGTGACTTTCGATAATGGAGCGGCTGACCGACAAGCCCACGCCCATCCCGTTCGCCTTGCTCGTGTAGAATGTCTCGAACAAGTTCTGGATTGTCTGTTCGTCCATACCAATGCCGACGTCCTTGATGGAGAATCGCACGTTGGCGTTACCGTCGGGGCGTGTTTGAATAGTGATCGAACGGGGCCTATCATCAATACCAGACATGGACTCCGCCGCGTTCAACAGAAGATTTAGGATCACCTGCTGCAATTGGATACGGTCGCCTGCAACGATCGGTAAATCTTCCTTCAAGTCCATGTGTACCACTGTGCGGCTGCGATGGAGCTCAGCAGAACACAAGGCTAGGATCTCCCGAGTCGCCTCGTTGAGGTCCACCGGCTCAAGTGTCGGTGACTTGCGAGCAAACAGTGCACGCAGACGCTTGATCACCTCGGTCGCTCGATTCGTATCACGGAGCGTCCTGCGTGCCGTCTCGGCCGCGCCTTCGATATTCGGCGGATCCGCTGCGAGCATCCGCAGGCAAGTGTTCATGTTATTGAGGATTCCGGATAGAGGCTGGCTGACTTCGTGCGCAATAGATGCTGTTAAGGCGTTCAACGTTGTAACGCGAACCACATGAGCCAGCTCCGCGCGTGCTTTGCTAAGTGCTTCTTCTCCGCGCCGGAGCTCCGTTACATCTTGAACCGCACCCACAAATACGGGTCGGCCTGAGGTGCCGTCGAGTGGATGTGCAACGACATGCAGGTTCTTGGTTCCTTCACCGGGGACTATGATCCGAAACTCGCCATCGACATCTTGCCCATTGCTGGCTCGCTCGATCAGGCTGTTCACTATCGTATGATCATCAGCATGGACAAGGTTGAGAGTTGTGACATCAAGGCTGACAGTTTCAGGGCTCAGGCCGAGAATGCGATTCATTTCATCCGACCACTGACGCTGATCTGTTCCTGGGTCCCATGTGAAACTGCCCGTCTTGCTGAGTCTTTGCGCAATCGTGAGATAACGATTCGCCTGTCTCAGTTCGGCTTCGCTCGCGGTTAGCGCTGCCTCCGCGAGTTCTGCCCCGGTGATGTCTTGAATCGAACCCATAAATATGGGGCGGTTATCGATATGCTCAATTAACCTGGCGAAACCCCGTAGGTACTTCAACTTGCCGCTTGGGGTTACAACCCGAAACTTGAAGTCGGCATCGTTGCCCGAGGTTCCGCGTGCCATCTCGCGATTGAACAGATCCAGGTCGTCGGGATGCACGCGGTCACGGACTGCCTGGACACTTGGCCTTGTTCCGGGATCAACTTCGAAAATGGAGTAGAATTCCTCCGACCACTCGTGCTTATCCATCAGTAGGTCCGAGGTGAAGCTCCCGGTCTTGCTGAGCCTCTGGCCTTCAGCCAACTGGGCGTGGGCTTGTCGTAGCCCCCGCTCGCTGTCCCGCAAGGCCTCATCGGCTTGGGCCCGCTCAATTGCGATGCCGGCGATCTTCGTAAAGCGGTCGATGAGCTTCTTCTCATCGTGAGTTGGTGCTAAGGCTTCGCGCCGATAGATGGCGAATATACCTGACGCGTCGCCCGAACTGGATATAATCGGCATCGACCAACAGGATGCATAGCCGTATGCTTTCATCAGCGGCGGCCACACCGATCCTGCCCATCTCGGGTCATTGGCAAGGTCTGCCGTGATAATCGGCGCCTTCTCGGTCACGGCCAGCGAACAGGGCCCATAACCCCCGTCGATGGTCTTGCCGTCCAGAATTTGGTTGTACGCACTCGGCAGGCTCGGTCCAGCGCCAACTAGAAAATGCTTTCGGTCGCTTGCCACGATCAGGATGCTGCAGAAGCAACCGGCGGAGAGTTCTTCCACCAGCCGACTTAAAGCGTCAAGAACTTCGAGCAATGGTCTCCCGCGCGCGACCATCTCAAGTATCCGCACTTCTCCGGCGAGCAGATCCTCAGCCTGCTTCAGGTCGTGGACATCAGTTTGGCATGATACATAACAGGTGATCTTGCCGTTATTGTCACGCCACGGCACGGCGCGCGCGCGAAACCAGCGATAGACACCATCGCTTCGCAACATTCGGTGCTGAGCATCATATAGTTGCCCTGTCGTCAGGAGGCGGTTCAGGTGATCATACACCTCAGAGTGGTCATCCGGGTGGATGGCGCCACTGATCGACCACTGCCGCAACTGTTCAGCCGACATTCCATAGTAGTCGCGGAGTTCCTTGTTCCAGAACACAGGTACGCCGTCCGGGCTGAGGAAAACCACTTGCGTTGGCAGCATGTCCAGAAAACGAAGCAGCCGACCGTCGGGGGCCCAGCCATTTTCACTGCCTGCCGCTTCGTCCGTAGAATGACCGAGCCAGCACCATT